>Ga0208506_1000058_pt1 | contig 60468 bp, 77 predicted proteins | sample CryBogCBH29Jul08_FD_184616 | JGI IMG/M metagenome (GOLD analysis project Ga0208506, IMG submission 184616) | Freshwater microbial communities from Crystal Bog, Wisconsin, USA - CBH29Jul08 (SPAdes) | ecosystem: Environmental > Aquatic > Freshwater > Lake | place: Crystal Bog, Wisconsin, USA... | reverse complement strand
TTGTACAGCTTGAATGAATTTCTCTTTGTGATGTCTTTTACAAGGTACAGTTATTTCAGTGAAGTTTAACTCACTTGTAACTTCGTAGTAGATTTGTGATCCATCTGGAAACACAATATGTGGATTTTCAGTACCATTAGAATTAAACCTATCTATAAGGCTTACTATCTTATAACTATACGATTGGAATTTAAACTTCCTACCATTATGTACAGTTGTTGTAAGATAATAATCATTACGTAAAGCTAATCCTACCTTGGCCCCATATCCATAGGCCCCAAGTTGAGTAGTATTGTTACGCTTTGTAGAAAAGCCAATACTTGTATATCCATATAATCTACTATCACCTAATCCTACACCGTAATCTCTAACTATAAACTTATCACACCAACCCATACCTTTAGGATCACAAACATACTCTAATTCTACAACATTATTTTGTAGATTAAGATGATTTAGATCGTAATAAGTTTGATCAAAATTACTAGATTTATATTTAGGATCATCACGTGTAATGTAATAATCTTCTACTTTAGCTTTACCTGTTAATATATCAACAGCTTGTAGCTTTTCTTTTTGTGAGTCTACGGCATTCGAGCTTAATTCTCGTACGATACTTGCCTCTACGTACTTATATTGGTCTATACTTACAGTGTCTATAATTAAACTATAAGCATTCTCATCTATAACACGTTTAATGCCTTCAGCACCATTTACTTTATTTTTTTCTATGTCTATTAAACTCATAATAATTGTTTAGATTTTAAAAAATTACGACTGTCTATTACAACATGTTGAATGTCTAACGGAAAGTTGAATTCACTTAACCTTACAAACTCTTCATTAGAAGATGTTTTAAGATACTCATTTATTGGACCATGTAACCTTTCTTTACTATAATTACTTAAACTATAGAATCTAGGCTTACCGCTCTTTGTTTGACTGTGTAATATACCAGCAATTAGATAAGTTTTTTTACATACAGCGATCAAATCTCCAGGTTGACATACTTATTCAAAGTAATCTTTAATTTGTATATTATTCATAACTTACCTTCTTTTTTAAGAAATGTTAATGTATTATTGTAAAACATTTTATAAATTGACGAAAGTTTATTTACGTCTAGACGTATTAAATCTGTAGAAAATCTTTTAATATTACTTAAGCTTAAACCTACACTAGTGTAAAAGTTCTGTACAGTCATTCCGCAATTAGTATGCTTCACTACTATAGAAAATTTAAGATCTGTTCCATTAGCATATGCTATAAGATCTCCAGGCATAATAGGTGTACCATACACATCTATTTGACCATTTTTATCCATTGCTCATATTTTTTAAGATAATCACCTGTTAACATAGATTTATCTATTTTAATTAATCTACTAGTACCTACGTTATTAAGTGCGTATTTCCTAGGTATACCATTAGCTCTTACAGATCCAAACTTTAGGTTATACCAACAATTATTACCTATGTATATACCAGGTTCTGCACTATACGCTGAAGATTTGATAAACAAATTTCCTACGTGTATTTCTCTATTAAACATGTCTAGTTTCATAAATATTGTTTTATATATTCATACTCTTTACGTTTTTCTTCATTTAAAGTATCAGGTGATACTATTAATAGTTTATGCAGATGATGAGATAGATAAGTCTTTTTACTAGGTGATTTATTCTGATTAATAGAATACCATCTTAAGTTATAGTTAACCATATTCCTACCTCTTAAACATATAAATACTACTACATCTAAACTATTCCCACATGCTACTACTAAGATATCTCCTTTCTTTATAGCTCTACCTAATGTATCTTCAAAATCTTGATCCATATGTTTTATTTTTGCCAATAATCACCAATTGTTATGTCAGATGTAATAGGTAATACATTACCTACTATAACTTGACCTGCTTGTTGCATTATACCTTGTTGTATTTTAGACCATTCTTCTGCATAATCCGCAGCTACTTCACAATCTACTTGATCATGTACAGTCATAACTATTTTTACTTTATCTTGTAGGTTATGCTGTTTAATATACCTTCGTATATAACACATTGCTAGTTTAGTCATTTGAGCGCCTGTACCTTGAATTACTGTATTCTTAGAAGCTCTTTCTATAGTACCTATAGCTTTTTTATCTCCTTGCGGGTCTTTAAAGAATCTAATCATTCTAAAAGGTTTACAAGTACGTATTTGAAGATCTCTTAATCCTACAGTAGATGCTGTTGTAAGGTATTCATTTATTTTTGGTAAGTTAACAAAGTATTTTTTCATGATAGAATCTGCTTCTTCTACAGATATACTTAAGGTATCTGCTAGTTTGAATTTAGAGCTACCATATAATAAAGAAAAATTAACTGTTTTAGCTACATCTCGGTATGATTTACCACGTAGAAAATCAGGTTTAGATCTTACTTCACTTATGTCAACTCCAAACACCATAGATGCCACTTCTTCATGCAAATCTCTTTTGTTAATGAATGCATCTATCCAAAATGGTTCTTTTGATACAAATGCTGCGATTCTTAATTCCTGCAACTAGTTTTGTTCTAGTTGGACTATACCTTAATCATATAGGTTATTACCTACTTAGACCATCCCCGTCTAGTCTCTGCACCTTACTATTTCTAGTCTTGGCTCAGGATTCTCGATCAAGTTCCCTGAATTTGAGGATGTTGCATCTTTTTAAATTTCTTTAAAAGAGGGCCATATTTCTCTTTCTTACGTTTAAGATATAGAGAAGATCCATTATATAAATGATGGTACAACTTTAGTATAGCATCTTGTGAATAAACACCTATAATATGTAGTGATTTATTAGAGTATACTGTACAATGTATATTATTGTCTTCTAAAAAGTTTACTATTTGTTGTTTGAATATAGTAGAAGCTGTTGCTATTGTAACTTTAACTCTATTGTTAGGCTGTGATCCTACAGAACCATCACCATCAATAACTCCTCTTATAAAGTCAAATGTTATAGGAATTTTCATTTCTAAAATTTTACTTTTCATAGGAACTACTCCGTAACCTGACAAAGTGGTATGTATATCTTTATCCTTAAAGGAGCATCTACACTCATAACAATCAAAAGCTTTACTATACACTTGTTTTACTTTAGAGTTAGTGAATTTTGCAAATTTTTTAACTAGATAAGCATCTTTTTCTTGAAGCTCTAATACAACTCTATTACTAGACTTTGACAAATTACCATCTGCAGCAAGTAACCCTAACCAATATTGTACTGTTTTATCAGTATAATCTTTAAAAGAATTTTCTCTTTGCTTCCAGTAATCATAGGAAGTTCTAAGCGTAATATTATTTCTTAGCAGCACTCTTCTAATAGATGTATTATAAGTTCCTAATTCATTTGCAATATCTACAGTATGTCTACCTTTTAAGTATTCAGCAACAATGTATTCTTCGTTAAATTTCTTTTTCATTTATATAGTATGAGATCTTGTGTACACTCCACAATAATCATACCAATTTATTTAGTCAACCAGAAAAATCGCAAGATACTATCTTATTACCTTCTGCAGGTATAAAACAGTTCCTATAATCATTATTAGCAGGCAAATTTTGCATATTAGGTGCACCTTTAGAGTTTTTATTACCTGAAGATATCCTGCCTGTATTAAGTATCTGCCAAAATTCAGTATGTATTCTACCTGTTACACTATTTATATTATCTAAAAACTTAGTACCATAAGTAGTTGTTAACTTAGTCTGTTTTTTAAAGTCTATAAACTTCTTAACAAGTGGGTAATTATTCTGAAATTTACTTAATATTTTCTCATTAGCTTTATCTACAGGTAATCCTAATTCTTTGAATACTTTAAGTGTTTGTTTAGCACTAGTCCATTTAATATTTACATCTCTTTCTCTTGTATAACCTTCTTCAATACCTTCAAATAGATTACCTTGCACCTTTTTTAGAATAAATTGTTGTAGATTAGGCTCTGATTTAGCTAATGAATCTAGTTCTAATTGATAAGTATTTACATTTATCAATGCTTTTTTAGCTAATTCTTTCCATTTATCTACATTTAAACCAAATCCATTATACTCTATATCACCTAATACTAAACATGTCTCCATTTCTAGTTTAACAAGGTTTAATAGGTCTAATTTAGTCAATTCTTCTAGTTGTTTGTCACGAATTTTATGCAAATATGTGACATCTTTTATACCATAAACTATTTGAGCCTCTGTAAAAGGCTCATTACTCATACCTACAAAGGAAGTCTGTTGTTCCTTACTTAGTTCTACATCACAATACTTCTTTACAAGATGTTTTAGGTTAAGCCTTCTATCTTCTACTCCTGTAGTTAAGATAGCCTCACCTAACAGCGTGTCATAGATGTAATTCAACTCTATACCATGCAGCTTTAAGAATTTATAGTCAAATTTAAGGTTTTGCCCTAATACTATAATACTCTCTAAACGCTCTTTTAAAGGCATTATAGACTGTTGTCTTACATCTATGACAAATGCTACATCTGATAGATTATCGTACAACTGGAGCATTACTATGTGGTTTTTATGGTCAAACAAACCTTGTGTTTCAGTATCTAGAGATACCATACTCAAAGTATGTAACCATTCTAAGCATTCTTCAATTGTAGATTCTGTGTAAAGTGTACTTGTATATAGTTCTTTAGGTCCTATATACTTAATTTCCATCGTCTTCTAATGATTCTTTCATTAATTTATACTTCTCGTAAGCTTTCATTTTAACAAATAGTGCAGCATCAAATAAAGCTTTACGTTCTGTGGAGCTTAATTTCTTCTCTGAACGAGTTTTAAGGTCTTCTATTGGTAATTTAATGTATTCATCGTACTTTGTATCGTAGAAAGTTTGCATCTTTTGTTTGTCTTTACTTGTTAATGTCTTCTTCATATTCTAATTTGTATAAGCTATTACGCGTTTTGAATGTAGTTTCATCTATTATATCTGTTACTGGTGTAGTAAATAAGCCATAAGGGCTTAATTTATCTATGTATAACTTATAAGATTCTCCTACTTTAGGTGGGTTTTTCTCAAATCCATAACGTTCAAAACCTGTTTGTATGTTAGGATGCCCACCTTCAAAATAATCTTCTATTTTGGATATTTTAGCTCTTCTCATAGTGTATTTGTTCTATATGTGTTATAAACTCCGGCGTTAAATGTCCTGACATAGATCTATGGTATTTACCATTATGTAAGAATGCCTCAAATTCTGATCTAATACCTCTAAAATTAGTAGATACTCTGAATTGATTATCTGGATTATATCTATTATACCAAGCTACTACATCTTCATTACCTTTTTCAAATCTATCTTCAAATAAGGGGTTAGTAATTAGCCACTTAAACAGAATAGATCTTTCTTCAGGTGACATCTGATGGTAATGCTCATCTATAGATGCTATCCAAAACATACTTCTTGCGATAGGTCTTGGTGGAATACACGCTTCTAGTAGAAAAGAATACTCATAAAAGTCTATCTTTAGAGTAAAGTGTTTCTTTTTCTTAGAACTGGTCATAGTATGCAGTTAAGATTTTATCGTATAACTCTGATGAAGGATCTATTTCTACATTACCTTCATCATGTGTAATACTCATTACTTCTTGGTCGTACTCATCAGGAAATCCTGGATCTCCATTAGATAGAGTTCTTCTACCTGGTGTACATATCTCTCTGATATGTAGTGTATAAGATTCTTCTCCTAACTCTACATTTTCTTTAATAAATGTTATAATCATAGTTTATATTATTAAGTTATCAATACTAATGTTATGTTCTTCTAGTAATTCAAATACTCTCTTATATACTGCATCCACACCATCATTATACCCTACTCTGTAAGACTCTTGCATTTCATCAAAGTCTACTGAGTCTTCTTTATACAATGAAGTACGGCTATTATTAGCCAGTTCCCACAGCATAAAAGTCATATCTAAAGCTTTCATGCATCTTTGATGCGCCACTTGGTCATCAAAATCATCTAAGTTAAATCTAATTACTGCTTTCATATGATTGTTCTATAAATGCAACTTCTTTAGTCTCCCAATCTCTTACTATAATATCTGCTTTAACTCCTAAAGCTTTTAATACTTCACATAAGATAACTACTGTAGATAGATCACGTGATTTTAACTCTACTCCATTTACAGTAACTATTGTACCATAATCAGAGCAACAACCGTCAGCACATGAACTGAAGTATTCTTCTAATATAATTTCATTTATTTCCATAGTTTTAGTTTAATTGTGTTATTTGCGCCTATTATTTACGATTTGCACCTATTTCTCCTGCTGCAAAAAGGCAGGTACTACAGGTTTGTTTGTTAATATTAAAGTGTCACCTACTTTGTAATCTCTATACTTTGTCATAATTTTGACAAAATTGTTTTTAAGTTCTACTTTATAATAACCGTTGGACCATTCTTCAACTGATTTTACTGTCTCAGTATTAGATATATGCGGATTGTAACATATACACCATAAGAATGTTGCGAATCCTGCACCCATAATAACACCTAATAACCAATTACCAAATGCCTTATTTTCTCGTTCTTTTTTGTCAATCATTTCTTTTGGTTTTTAAGTTTGTCAAAATTGTCAAGCACTGTTTCGTTGTCAATATTGTATTCACCACAATATTCTTTGCATCCTTCAGTTCTTGCTTCATGCATCAACTCCAACACTTCCTCCCTAGTGTAGGTGGGTGGAACTATGAAATTTTGATACGTTTCTTTGGGTTGCCATTGAGTATGTTCAAAATCCATACAACCACAACAAGGATGGCTATTTGCTGGAGTATGCTCAAACTTGCATTCATCACAATTTCTATTCATTTTTTCTCAAATTAAATTAGTCAATACATAATCTATTGCTGATGCTATGGCTTCTTGAGGTGTTTTAAAATGATTAATTTTTGAAACACTCAAAAGTTTGTAATTTTTTATTTTTTCAATATCATAAATAGCAGATTCATATTCATGAAGGATTGCTATTGTTGTTTCAATAAAAATATTGTGATTTACTCTCAACCATTCAACTACAACCCATTGCTCTGGTGCAACACAAACCGCTCCGCAGTCAGGATTAGAGTTTTCCATATATTGATAGTGACTATCCCATAATTCACCTAGGATATTGTAAACCTTTTTTAATCTTACATCAAATCCTTTCTCCTTAAGCAGTTTTGCTTGTTTAAAGTTTACGTATGTTGGGTTAATTTCCATTGTTTACCTCCTTTTCTAATTTAACTTCATCAATCATTTTTTGAACATTCCATAGTTCAATAGGAATGTATTTCCGGACTATGTCAGCTGTCTCTTTTTGGTTCTTAGTTTTTGCATTAGCAGCAGCATAAGCAGTAGCAGCATAAGCACCAGCAGCAGCAGCAGCATAAGCAGCGGCATTAGTAGCAGCATAAGCAGCAGAAAAAGAAGAAGAATAAGAAGCATCTAATTCTGCGCGTGTCGCCCTACCTTCCCCAAATGCTATAGCCGTATCAATAGCCTTTAAGCTTCTTTCATCCTTCATGAGGTGTCTAACCGTGTTGGTACAATGCCCTTTAGCAAGTGTTCTGATTTTTAAATCTTCTTTATTGGTTCTGAAGTGCATCCACAACAACCAGTCACCTCTATGGCAAGTGTTGTAAATCTCTTCCCATGATTTATCACCAGCCCATTCTTTAGCTTCTTGACAAGCGTTTAGTCTAATTAGTAGTTCTTTCATAACTTTTTAGCTTTTTTTATTACTTGTACTTCATAATTATTGCCATCAATCTCAACCGTTTGGGTGGTGCCTACTATGGATGGGTTGCGGTAGTTGCTAATCATATTATTAATGTCGCTAATTACATGATTAAATGGTTTAATACTATAAGTTTCATTATAAATAGCATCCACCAGTTTGTTTAACTTATCGTTTTCTTCTTCAAGTTCTTTGATTTTATTTTTTAACATATATTCTTGTTCTAGATTGATACATGATGTGGTATTGTTGTTTTCTTTTAAAGATTTTATTTCTTCTTCAAGTTCTTTGATTTGTTTTTTCCAATCTTCAATCTCTTCTTTCAATCTCTGATTTTCATCCTTTAATCTTATTTGGTCCACTTGTTGTGGTGTTGGTCTTAGATTAGCATGATATATTATTGGTTCTTCCATAGGTTTATCTTTTTGTTTCAAATGGTTATACACTTCTTCTGGAGTCGCAAGTCTTACACATAGCTCACCAAGAGATACTGTATCATAGTGGGTTTTACATTGAATTATTTGGTTATCACTTGTGTTTATATACCATAATCCCTTATCTGTGTAGTATACTGGAATTTTTTTATTGTATAACTTAGTCCAGAATTTTATTCCTTGACTTGTCTTATTTCAGTCAAAAGAGTTTATTTCATTAATTAGAGCTCCATCCATTATGTTCTCCAATGTAGAGTCTGGATGTTGCTTGATTGCTTCCACTATAGCCATCTGCTGTATTTTTGGGTCTTTAATGTCTTTGATTTTCATAGTTTATAATTTAGTCTAATGGTATACAACAATATGCTCTCAACTCATCAGATGCACCAATTAATTCATATAAATCTCCATTAATAAAGTATATATACAAAAAGGTTGTCTTTCCATCAAGTTTAAAAATAGGCTTTAATTTATTTTCTTCTATTACTTTAATTAATTCTTCTCTAGTTATCATGTGACATCTTTATTTTAATTAAACCTTTATGAATTGCTACTAATATCTCGTTATCATCTGCTGGAAATTCGTGGCATAGTTCTATTATATTAAGTACTGTTGTAGAACTTATGTATTTTTTATGTGCTGCGCTATAAACTAATCCTATAACTAAATCTTTAGTAATAGGTAATGGTGTTATTGGGTTTTCCATAAGATATGTTATTTATTAATATAAAAACCCTAGGGTAACTACTCCCTAGGGCCTAAACTAAACTTCTGTATCTCTACAGTCTACCTATGAAAATAGAGGTAGTTAAGTAGGAGTCGAACCTACATTGTCATGCTTGTATACATACTGTATTACCATTATACGACTAACTACTTTACTTAATTACTTCTTACGTGATGTTTTACCTGTTTTATTTGGTTCTGATTTAGTGTAGTAATCTAACACATCCTCAGGTACACGTGTACCAGTAAAGCCATCTTGGCGTAATACATCCGCAAGCCATTCATAACAATTATCTTTATCTGAATTTTTACCTATGTAAACATTTACTATAGATGAAGGTACTTCAAGATAGTTGATTATCTGACCTTTACGATACTTTGGGGGATTAAGTATAGTCCAATTTAAACGTTCTATTTCTTCTTCTGCAGATGTTAATCTACTATCCATAAGTGTGATTAATTTATTTAATTTTGCCTCATGTGCAAAGCTAGAAAAATCTATATCTTTTAACTTAGCAGATAAAGCATTAACATCATACTTTGTTTCTTTGTGCGCAATAGTTAAAGCGTCTAATTCTTTACTTACAGAAGTAATCTTCCTATGTGAAATAGATAATAAATCATTTACATCTTTAAATAGTTCGTAAGTTTGTGTTCTTAATTTGTTGTTGAACATATTATTTAGTTTTAGTTTGTTTTGTTAATACCCAGTTATCTTCTAATTCACTTTGAAATTTGTGACATATGATAGCTCCTGCTATATCTTTATACAGTAGAGTATAATCCCACTCTATATTATTCATAGTATTTAAGGCTAAACACTTACTTATAATAGAATATACATCACCTTTATACGTAAATGTATCTCCTACTTCAAATTTAGGCTTTTCTGTAGATAGGTAAGCTATTCTACTAAATGCTTCATCTTGTTTAATTTTAAGCCTACTATACGTAGTATATACATGTTGTAAGCTTCTTTCAAGTGCATTTACTTTATGCTTTAGAGCCTCTATTGTAGCTTCATCTGTGCTATTCCTGAATAAACTCATCATCTTTAATTACTTTTATTAGTGAATTTAACCTTTTAAGCTCTTTTCTACTCTGTTCAACCTGATACTGTAATAGAGCCATCTCACCATACTCTAGTATAGTAGTTTCACTATCAAGTTGCTCTAAAGACCTAACCAAGAATTCCTCGACTGTGTCTATTTTATCTAATACTTCTTCTCTAGTCATTTGTTTTAGTTCTAGTTATCATATCATAAAATTGTAAATCGCAAGGATCTATCATTAGATCATCGAATGTGTGGTAATACCCGCAATTAGGGCATACATATATCTTATGTAAGCTACTCTGCTCTGTATTAATAAGTATCTTTGTACAACATTCTACACAATATGCATTAAATATATCAACAGCCATCATATTGTTCTATTTCTTCTATTAACGATTGAATTCTATCTGTCAAACTATCTAATTCTGCCACTAGAAGGTGTCTAGTTTGCATTAAAGAGCTTTTCTCCATACCGGAATATGTTTTATTACTATTCCATATAAGAGTGCTTAAATCCTCTAATTCTTTGACTTTTTTAGCCTTAACTAATTGTAATTCGTATACTTTACCTGTTAAATGCATGTCTTAATATTTTGTAATTAGTGTAGAGTCCTGGTACTATATCTCTACTTTTATCAGGAACTAATTAGGTTAATAATACTTAATACTTACTGTTCTATCCTTACTGTAAGGATTGATTTGCACTGATATATCTACTTTATTATATACATTAGATATTGCAATAGATGTTTTGTGCTTTATACCTTGTGTTTTAGTCACAGATTTAGGTAAGTCTAGTCCTAGAATATCTGAATTCATAGAACTGTCATTGAATTTTGGAAACATAGTTAGTTAGTTTAACTGTTTATTGATTTAGTTAAGTATAAGGTACAAGTAGACGTAAATTAGGGGCTGCTAATCTAATAAAGAACGGTTTTTTGTCTACTTATACCTTAATATTGTTAATTTACCACCAAGAGTAGTATAATACTTTATCGCCTTCAGATAATGCTTCTTTAGCATAATCTATAAACTCTAAAGTTGATTGTTTGTGATGTTCACTAGATGCACCAAAGAAAAATCCTTCTGTATGAGGTAATTTATCTTCTTTAATTGAGTTTTCTAGTTCTAAAATATCACTTAAGTTTAGATCTACATATACACAATTAAAGTCTACACCTTCTGTAGCTAATTCTGGATTCTTAATTCTCCAAAGATTCTCCATAAAGCCTTGTAAATTAGGGTGTTTTCTCCAATACATTAACTGTATGTCTTCATCATTATTTACTGCATCTTGCCTTCTTCTATAAGCATACTGATCTAATCCCATAACTTTAGTTTTTATTTATTACACGTCTTTTAACTTCAAACCACGCAGGAACTCTTAATCCTTCAGCTGTAGTTCTATAACCCCAACGGAATGCTTCAGCACCTTGTATATAAGCTTTTAACATCTTTTGTTGAAAGATCATATCTTGTTTATCTTTGAAGTCTTTAATATCATTAGATATTACACCTGCAAATCCAGTTACAGGTTTTAATGTTGTAGTACTTGTCATAATTGTTTAGTTTAATTGTTTAACATTACATTAAAATCATTCAATGTAAGAGTAAAATACTCTACATTTAAGTCCTCTAAATAGAAGTTTTCCATAGTTAGTTTAGTTTAGATTGTTTAGTTACTACAACTAATCCAGTTGTATTGTCAATAATAATTACATTGTTGTACATAGATAATTTAGTTTAGGTTTAGTTTATAATTTAGTTTATTATGTGGGCCTTATAGGGCTCGAACCTATGACTTAAACATTATGAGTGTTTTACTCTAACCAACTGAGTTAAAGGCCCTTAATTCTATTTACCTATTAGTTTATAGGCTAAATGTTTGATTAATTCTAATCTACTACAAGTAACTAAATGGTTATCTCTATTTACATAGCTATAAATGTATAAAAAATTACCTTCAACATTACTACCATAAGTTATAGCAGCAGTGCGTGAATCATTTAATACTATAGTATCATGTGATTTTTTACCTTTATCTTCTAGATCAGCTACTTCTTGTTCTGCTTCTAACATGTTCATAATTAAAGAGTTGAAATGTAAATAATTGTACTAAAGACAAATAAAAGAAGAGTTAATAGTACCATAAGAAGTATTCTATCGAATCTATCTGGTTGTCTTGGATTATTTATTAGTAGTGTCACTTCTTAAAACTTTTAGTTGTTTATAATGAAATATATCTAATACTTTGTAAAGTATGTATTTAAAGACTTTCATTGTAGATCGAATTTATTATGTGGATGATGGCATTTGGAACATTCCCATATAGGAAATACAAATACTTTATCTCTGTAGTATATATCTGAATGACATTCTCTACAGAAGCCTAAGTGCTTGTTAAATACGTAGTTAATTAAATGTTTTACTTTTCTCATAGGTTTAGTTGTTTTGTAATATACCACAGTATCTGACCGAATTATCTCTCATTGTTATTCAGATATTTTGAATAGGCACTATAAGCTTATTCTTTCGTGAGTTGTACATCTCAACTGTGGTAATATTAGATTAATTATTGAAGTACTCTAACAATTCTTTTTCAGCAATCTTGATTAGGTGATATGCCAATTCTTCTGATTTAAGGTATAGTGATTTTGGCATTTTAAGTAAACTTATATTACGGTCAGCAAATAGTTTTTTAGTTCTAGTGTTATATGCTAAACTCCATTTATTTTGTTCATCATCATCCCAATCAGCTACCCATCCTTCATTCAATGCTTTAACTATAATCACAAGACGTGCCATTGCTCCTACTGAACCATAATCTTCTTTGTTGAAGAATTTCTCGCTGTGCTCTATACCTAATTCCTTGCATGCTGATCGAAGATCGGTAACTCTCTCAAAGATTATTTTAGGTTTTTCCACTTCTTCATAGACTGGTTCCCAAGTTTCTACAACTTCTTTAGGGATTGAACACAATGTAATACCAGGTATATGATATAGTATATTATCCATACTTGTTACTACATCCCCCTTCTTCCAGTCTCCACCAAACATATCAAATGGTACTTTGTAGCCAATAATTTTGCGTGGTTCTTCTTCTTGGACTAATTTAAGGTCATCTTCATTAAATAATGGAAATGCTTCTTCAACTCCATATCTCATGCAGTTGTCGAAATAAACAATTTCATCAATAGTAAAAATTGAGTCTTTTCCGCTGTAATTAACTCTTACTTTATCTCCGATTTTAAATTTTGGTTCCATATGTTTTATTTTTATTTTATATAATAAAATTTTTTCTTTAATTTAGAATAATCTTTCTCAATATTAAAAAATGTTTCCAAATCAATTTTTGCTATTTTATTTAAATGTTTTACTAATTCTTTTGATTTCCGTTTTCCCAATCTGGTTTCCATCCTTCATTTAAAGCCTTTGCAATAATTCCAATTCGATAAGAAGCATCTCCATTTCCTGTTATATCCAAAACATCTAATGCATCTTCATATTTTTTTACTTTATCAAATATTGTTTTATTTTTTTTTAATTTTGGCTCCATATTATTTTCTTATTTGATGCTTAGACATATGTTTTTTAATGATTGTTGTATTGCAGATAACTCTGCTTTTAACATAAGTATTTCTTCTGCTAATTTAGCTCTGCCATAAAAGCAATTATCACAACTACAATCTCTAGATTGTGATTCTGGGTCGCATGGGTCAAATAAAGAATAGGGGTTCCTTGGATCGTAAAAACATAACCTTGATTTAACTTCTTCTAGTGTCATATCTTTTCTTGTGTAATTATTAGTTACTAAAGTTCATCATCATAGGTTTGTCTGGTAATCGTATACTTACCAGAGAATAGTTTAACTATATCTTCTAATGCAGCTTTTTCTTCAATTAAGTCTTGAAGTAAATTTTCATATCCATTGATTTGATCTGCCGCGTCAGGTGTATCTATATTAGCCCAAATTTTAAGAGTTTTTCTAACTTGCTCTATTGCAATTGTGTATTTCTCTACTAAATGCTCAAAAATATGTAGTTTAGGAGTATATTGTGTTTCCATAGGTTAATTGTGTTAGGTTAAATGTTTAGTTAGTTGGTTAGTTTAGTGAAGTGTAGTTATAAAGTTATGTAATGTGCTTTTTTTGGGAAATGAAAGATTTTTGAGATGTTTTTAGAGTTGAGATAAGGTTTTGAGGGTTGTACCTGACAATCTGTCAGTTAATTCATCAAAACCTAACCAAAATCTGCCAAATTTTAACTAATTTAGAATAAAAACATGACAAACTGTCATACATACCTGACAAAATGTCATGCTATATCCTATACTAACATCTATCTGACTCTTCATAACTCATCAAATAACTCTCTAAATAACTTAACACTATTTACTAATAGATAACCTCCACTTATAACTGTGAGGATAACTATACCTGTAAAGATTAGATTGTGTGTCATATTATAAGGTATTAAATTGGATTAACTAGTGAGTTATTAAATCATCTGTATTTCACGACTAAATTGTTCTACCATTTTTAAGAAATTCCCCCCACGTATCCTAAGATACGCAGGGAAGAACTTCGGTAATGTACTTCGGTAATGTACTATGCAATCTGCTCTGCGGCAGGCTGTGTAGTAGGCTCTGCAACAGCAACAGCATTACGAGGCAACAATGTATCTACAGCGGACATATCCTCTGTGTACACATAGCGCATGTAGTACGGTTTACCGGCAATCTTAGAGATTGCACCGTCTTTACCCTCTGTAACAGGCTTCTGGTTCTTCGTGAAAGGCTCAAACGATTCTTGTCGAATGATTTTGCCGGGAAGAATGTCACCTGCAACCAAAGCCATAGAAGATACCATATCCTCAATGAACGTGTGGTCACCTTTCATCAAGGCTACACGTGCACGAAAGTTACCATTGGCATCAAGAGCACTTTGCTCTAATCTAATGTAAGACCTTGGTGTTTTACCTGCCTCAACTTTCATTGGGGTGATAAGGGTTTTTGTTTCTGGGTTAAGCACTACAGTTACTGCATTGCTAAACGATTTGAAAGATTTGCTCATAGTTGTTAAGGGTTTAAGGTTTAATGCGGGGGACTATTCCTCCCGCTAAGACCAAGACCGGGTTTACTAAGTGGACCTCCCCCCTTAACTACATATAAACAACTTTTTAAAACACCCTATTAAAACCCTAAAAATTTTACCAAAAAAATTTCTACCCTATCAACCCCCAGGGGGTTATTTCTCATCTAATAACTTGACTTGCAACCTAATAAATAACTTGATATATAATATAAAAAATTTTAACATGCCAGTCAATTAAAATTAATCTACCTGATACACAATGAGTTAACTGCCTAATTAAAGATTTCTCTTGACTTTTGCTCATTTATGTGTTAACTTTGTAGTGCCTACTTGTGTAATAACAAGTTACAGGGTTTAACAAGACCTTCAGAAGTTGGGTTGGTAACCTCAAATAGAGGTGAGATTTTCTCCAATAAGGCGCAAATGAATAGCTAGAAAACTCGCAGGACCTAGAGCGGAAAGTTACGCAAAGTTAATACTAGGGCACAGGGGCTAAAGACTAACTGCAATGAGGAAGTATAGATATTTAAAGAGATAAGTAGTTAACTTAGTTATTCTACCTAGGGGAAAATATATCCTAGATAGAATGAAATAATATATAAGATATTGAATAATAATATAATAACACCTAGTGTAGCAGAAGTTAAGATAATAGGTTTCTTACAAGGGCATGGTATTAGGTATGTGAGAGAAGCAGAGTTAAAGGATTTAGTTAATCCACTTACTGGTAAAGCTTTAAGAGTAGATTTCTTTTTACCTGATTATGGTATAGTAATAGAGTATGATGGTAGGCAGCATTTTAGGTATACACCTAAGTATCATGGTGATGACCCTATTAGAGGTAGGGAGTTAGTGTTAGAGCAACAGAGGAGAGATAAGATAAAGAATGATTATTGTAAGGAGAAAGGGTTTACTATGTGGAGACTTAACTGGACACACTACCATACACTACAGCAAGTTCTTAATAGAGCATTAAATAAATTTAAAGAAAACAAGTAATATCTGATATTTATTATTCAAAAATAGTATAAATAGTTTGCATTTATGGGAGCAATATACTATCTTTGTATAACTAAATATATAATATGTCAGATAAACATTTACATTCAGAAGAGGGTAATACCCAATTAGCACACCACTCTACGGTGTTCCCACAAGATATTAGGACTTATGTACCTAATTGGGATAATATCATAACTGTACTAGACCTGGTTAACCTACTTAAATCTATGGGAATTATCTCTAGGTTTGACCATGCTAATCCAGAAGAGTTAAAAGAAGTAGAGATCTTACTTAAAAAGAATTTAATTATAGAAGTAAAATAATGGCTAAGAAGAAAGAAGAAACAAAGGTACTATCTATGGATAAGCCTAAACAAGAAAAGAAGTTTAAAGAAGAAACAGAGTTAGAGATTCAAGAAAGAGCTGATGCTTGTTTGACAGCTATTCGTGAAGCTACTGCTAAGTTTAACTGTAACTTAATTCCGGTATATAAAGTAGTGGCCGGACGAGTAGAACACACTATTGAAGTAGCAGCACATCCAATTGAATTGTAATGACTAAACGTAAGACACATAAAGAGATATCTTGTAGTGTTTTAAACTCAGCTTATGATAGTGTTCATAATCTTGCAAAAGAAGGGCACCCTAAAGATACTCCTTGCTTTATATGGGCAGGGGGTATCGAGCTAGAGTTTAAATACGATGAGACAGCTGGACGTAGAGGGGCTTGGCTTCTTACTACAGATGTAATAGTAATAGATGAAGATGAAGACTTCTCTATAAGTGAGGAAGAATTTATTTAACATATACTATGGTAATAAATATCAATACTACACAAGATAAGATCTTTGAAAAGTACTTAGAGATATTAAACCCTCTACTAGGTACCAGGAAGTTAACTTCTATGGAGATTAAGGTACTTGCTAAGCTATTGTATTTAAACTCTAAGTATAGCACTTACCTAAAAGAGGATAGAGATAAAATACTATTCCACAGAGATACTAAAGAACGTATTAGAATATCTTTAGATAATAAAGACAAGTATTCGTACAATAATATCATGACTTCCCTACGTAAGAAAGGTATGATAAGTAATAAGTCTTTAAATATGGATATAGATTTAGTTGATGGAGGATTACAAATACATTACAATTTAAAAGTAACTAATGATCAAAGTAGCGGAAATAAGATATAAAGGAACGTTTGATAAGTGTGTTGAAAAGTCTAGACAGTGGAAGAAAGAGTTTGGTTACTTTATTAAGAAGCATAACAACTACTATTGTGAAATAGATTTTATTCCTGGGTTAGAAACTGTGGTACACTTTAGCGTATTTAAAGATCAAGATGCAGAAGAGAGTCCAGACATTAATCAATAATATAGCTAAGGAGTTTAATCTAAAGCCGGCTATTGTAGAGAAGATATACATGGAGCAATTCCATTTAGTAGCTGATACAATTAGAGATGGTTACTTAGAAGGTGTTAAAGTATTTGCTATAGGCAAGTTTATACCTAAGAAGAAAATATATTTAGATCCTACAATAGACTTAACAAAATATCATGCAAGAGAACAGCGATTACCCACAAGAGTTAAACCTACCTTTGAAACTGGAGATAACTCCATCCAACCTAGGGAAAGAGAATGTTCGGGGGAAGAAGACAAAGGTACTACTATATCCTGATAGAATAGAGTACTACATTAATTATACCTACGATGTTAACTTAGTTAATGAAGAGTTAGGTACTAAGACTCCTAAAAGGTTTAAACATCTTGAAGAAGGTTTAATGTGGAAGAAGAATATACAGGCTATAGTTAAGTACGAAGAGAATACAGTAGATCCTGAAGATGAGGATACTTACCCATCAATAGAACTACAATCATCTGCTACACCATTAGCATTTGAATTACGTAGAGAAGAAGTTGATGGTATTTACAAACAATTATATAACTGGTTAATAAACAATTAATATATGAACAAAACAATTAAGAATTTTACACCACGTGCTAAGAACTTTATAGTAGCAGTACCTGAGAAGACAGAAGGTGGTATTCTATTATCTGAAACAGCCCAAGATAACTTGTTGGCTAATCTAAGTGAACCGCAATTAGTTATTCATTCAGCAGAAGACTGCTTATACAAAGAAGGTGATTATGTACTATTAGAAGCGCATGCTATTACAGGATTTCTATTTGAAGACCAAAGATATATGCTCATACCAGACTACCGTGTACTAGGTAAAGTAGTTAATTACTCACCAAAGCCTAAAAATAAAACAACAATTATTCAGTAAATAAATGCTAGACTTTAAAAACATAGCCATAGGATTCTACAATTCTACTAAGAATGATTTAGGAATATCTAATAGTGTAATAGAGAGCACAGCCGTAAGACGATACACCATCTGCCTAGAATGCCCAAACATTAAAGATAATAATAGTACTTGTGGAATCTGTGGTTGTGTTTTAAAGTATAAAATAAGAAGCAATGGTAAATGCCCTCAAGAGAAGTGGTAGGAGATTACTTCTAATATATTACACAACAAAGATGTTAGTGTACATTCTTTTAAGCTTATACAAAGCTATAGTGAGAAAGGGTAAAGATAGTTCATCTTTTAGGTATAAGCATGGATTACTAGAGGTTCGTTGTAATAAGTCTTTAGATTTGAAATTAACTAAGTTAATGATTAAATCTTATAGACTGAGTTTTGAAATTGCTCAAGTGCCAGACTCAGAAGCTGCAAAGTTTATGAAGGCTGTAACTGATGCCTTGATAGTTGAGAAGTTAGAGCCTGAAGGGTATGGATTTAAACCTACGCAGTTTGAAAAGAATATAGTAGCATCTAATAATAAGCTACGTAATGAAGTTATTGAAGTAGTATGAAGATATTTGAAATAATTAATAATCAGCCCTCGGTAACTACTGAGGGTTTGCTTATACCAGAGTTTAATGCTATCTGGAAAGCTGATAAGTCTAAAGATAAGAAAGAAGCATTTGGTAAACTTTGTTATATCTACTTTATAGCTGACTACAAATCATTATACTTAGCCTACCCAGAAGAACTGCGTTCAGATATGGTGGCTAAAGATTATCTTAATCTAGATAAGTACAAACCTACAAAAGATGTTGCAGATGGGATTAGAAAGTATAGAGAGTTACAGAATACTCCTACTATGAGATTCCTACAAGATAATATATCAGCTATGGAATCTATGGGTAAATACTTTAGAGATATAGATTGGGATCAAGAAGATATGAATGGTAAACCTAAGTATGATATAACTAAAGTATCTAATGCTGTTAAACAAGCAGGAGGTATTATAGATAATATAGAGAAGTTAAAAGAGAAAGTACAGAAAGAACAAACTATAGGTAGTAAAGCAAGAGGTGGTACTACAGGTGGATTACTAGAGAATGACTAATGAACTATAGAGAGATACAAGAGCTTACTGCTACAGCACAACACTTTAACGATTATAAGGTATACACTAAAGAACCTACTGGGTCTAAAGCCTGGTTTAACTTTTGGAAACAAGAGAAAGAAAGGTGTATAAATGGTGTACATATAGGTAGTGATTATATTACAGGTTATAACTATCACTTCTTAAACTATACACCTATCTTAAAGACAGAGGTAGTTAAAGAGAATGCTGAAGGGCAGAACCAGGCAGAGCGTGTATTAGGATTTCCAAACCCTTGGGATGGTCACTTTGATTTATTCAAATACATAGATGAAGCAGAGAAAGATGGTAAGCATGCCTTACAGTTAGGTAGCCGCGGTAAGGGTAAGTCACTAATAGCTGGTAGTATGTGCGTGAGAAACTACCACCATTTAAAGGGGTCTAGTAGTTATTGTTTTGCAGCTTCAGAAGAGTACTTAACCAATGACGGTATAATAACTAAGGCTTGGTCCACTATGGACTTTATAGATATCAATACACCTTGGGGTAAAAGAAGGCAGTATGAGAACTCTAAACTGCATAGGAGAGCTTCGGTTAAAGAAACAAATGCTCAAGGTATTGAGTCTGAGGTAGGTTATAAGTCAGAGATAATTGGTGTAACAGTAGGAGATAATATAGATAAACTTCGTGGTAAGCGTGGTAAGCTTATTATATTAGAAGAGTTTGGTAACTTCCCTAGAGGTATGACTGGATGGAATATCTTACGTCCTAGTATGGAGCAAGGTAAGAATACATTTGGTTTAATACTAGCTTTGGGAACTGGTGGCACGGTAGGCACAGCATTTGAGGCTATGGAAGAAATATTCTATAAGCCTAGAGCCTATAATGTATATCCAATACCTAATCAGTGGGATGATGGTATGCAGAATACAGAGTGTGCATTCTTTTTTCCGGCATGGAAAAACTACGATGGTGCCTATGACTTAAAGACTGGTGTTACAGATAAAGAGAAAGCTATTAGGCTAATAGAAGAAGATAGAAAGGTTGTAGCACAAGGTAATGATCCACACGCTCTAACAAGACGTAAAGCGGAAATACCTATTACACCTAAAGAAGCTATGATGCGTATTACAAGTAGTAAGTTTCCAGTAGGAGATTTAACTACGCATTTAGCAGAAGTAGAAGGTAACCCGCATAGATATAAGCAAGCAGACCATGTAGGTAAACTAGAGATAAACAGAGAAGGTGAAGTTGTATGGGCTTTAGATCATGATATAGAACCTATCTATCAGTTCCCACATAAAGATAACCGTAATATGCCTGGAGGTATTATTATATGGGAACATCCTTATAAGAATAATGAAGATAGAACACCTTATGGAATGTACATAGCTGGATTAGATAGCTATGACCATGATGAGTCACAAACTACTTCATTAGGAAGTATCTGGGTATTAAACACTATTACAGATAGGCTAGTGTGCGAATATACAGGTAGACCTAGATCAGAAGACTTCTACGAGACTTGTAGGCGTATATTATTGTATTACAATGCAGTAGGTAACCCGGAGAATCATAATAAGGGTATATTAGATTACTTTGAACGTAAGAATTCTATGTATTTATTCTGCGATCCTCCTAAGATAGTTAATGACATCTATCAAACTACAAAGACTAATCGTAAGAAAGGTACAGCACCTAGTAAAGAGATTAACCAATTTGGTAGAACTTTGATTGCTGAATGGTTAACAGAACGCGCTAGTGGTCAAGATGATGACGGACAATTACTTAACCTACATAAGATTAGAAGTAATACATTGCTTAAGGAATTGATCTACTGGAATATAGATGGTAACTTTGATAGAGTATCTGCACTAGGTATGTTGTTTATACTTAAGAAAGATAGAGAGAAGATACAGGTAGAATTAGAATCTACTAAGAAAGTAGTAGTACCTGATAACTTCTTTACTAGAAAGTTCAGGAAAGCTTTAACCTTACCGGACCAGTATCTTAAGTTTAGATAATAATTTAAATTATCTTTTATTAAAATAAATACTTGACTTTAAACTACTTATTAGCTATCTTTGTACATTAAACTATTCAAATGCTATTTGGAGCGCAGATAAAAGAATTCCCTTCACAGAAGAAAACTCTTAAAGAGAAAGATATAGCTTGGAGAAAAGAGTGTGTAGATGCTGCTGAATCTTTAATCTTTTTCCAGAACTCTGGTATAAGACAAAGAAGGCTTCAAAAGAAAGTTAACTACGATCTGTATAATGATATAGTTAATAAGGCAGATATGGAGCGTATAGTTAATCCTTTTGGGATTAAGATAGATGAGTTTCCTACAGAGCCTAGAAACTACAATATAATCAATCCGTATGTTAAGACTTTACTAGGTGAAGAAATTAAGAGGCGTTTTGATTGGGATTGTGTTACAATAAACAGTGATGCTATTTCAGATAAAGAAGAAGAGGTTAGAGGGCAAATTATAGCTTATCTGAAGAGTGTTGTAGAGAAAGAACTAAATGGTCAGAAAGTTCCTGACGAAGAGATAGATAAAAAGATTAAGTACTTGAAGTATAACTATAGAGATATGCGTGAGCTATCTGCTACTAGATTACTTGAGTACTATACAAGACATTTAAATATCAAAGAACTATATACTAGAGGTTGGGAAGACTTCTTGTTAGTAGGTGAAGAGATATATGCTGTAGATGAAGTTAATGGAGAACCAGACGTAAGAAGATGTAATCCATTGAATACTTACTTCCTAACAGCTCCTAATACAAATAAGGTAGAAGATTCAGACATAGTTGTAGAAGAGAATTACGAGCCACTAGGTAAAGTAATTGATGCATTCTACGAGTATCTTAGTGCAGATGAGATAGAGATGATCTCTAGGAAGCAGGGTCCTACTGCAACAAATGATTCTGTACTAGGCTATTCTAATAAGCCTATGACGTTCTTAGATACTGAAGTAGGTGCTAATAACTATATAGATACAGATAACGTAAACTTCGCTACAATAGGTGGAGCTTATGATAACCAAGGTAATGTACGTGTAGTACGTGTATGTTGGAGATCAATGCGTAAGGTAGGTATTCTAACAGATCCTAATGGAGATAAAGACATAGTATCTGAAGAGTTTGTTATATCACCTGAGTTTAAAGCAATGGGATACACAATCAAGTGGATTTGGATTAATGAAGCTTGGGAAGGTACTAAGATTGCAGGGCACATCTATGTAAAGATGGAGCCACGTAAAGTGCAGTTTAGAGAGTTAGATAACTACTCTAAATGTAGTTTAGGTTATGTAGGTACCTTATGTAATACAAATTCTAATAGAGTATTATCTTTTTACGATATATGTAAGCCTTACCAGTACAGCTATAATGCATACGCATATAGGTTAGAATTAGCTAACATCAAATCATACGGTAGAATAGGTGAATTAGATCTTGCAGAGATTCCTGACGGATGGTCTGAAGACATGTATCTATACTACGCTACTATGGTAGGATTTAGGATTAAAGATTCTTTTAAAGAGTCTAAGAAAGGTGCTGCTACAGGTAAACTTGTAGGCACAGTATCTAGTCCTAGCAGTGGAGTAATGGATATGGAGCAACGTGCTATGATAGACCAAGGTCTAAAGATGTTGCAATATATTGATCAGCAATTAGCTTCTATTACAGGTATTAATAGGCAGAGACAAGGCCAGATATCATCTGAAGCAGGATTAGGTATTACACAAGAAGCTAAAGAAGCTAGTGCTACAATAACTGAATGGTATTTTAAATTACATGATTCTACTAAGGTTAGAGTACTAAAACACTTACTAGAAGTAGCTAAGTATTCAGTACGTAATGGTAATAAGAAGATTCAGAATGTAATAGACAGTATGACTACAGCTATTTACACAATAGATGGTAATGTAGTTAATGAAGCAGAGTATGGTATACTAGTATCTGACGCTTCACAAGATCAAAGAACTTTACAAGCATTGCAACAAGGTGTTCAAGCTGCGGTACAAAGTGGTGCAGTAGACTTTGTTCAAATGATAAATATATATGCTAATAGTTCTATGTCTTCTATCAAAGCTAAGCTAGAAGAAGCAGAAGAAGCTAAGCAACAAGCTCAACAACAACAAGTACAGCATGAGCAGGAGATTCAGAAACAGCAACAAGATTTAGCTGAAAGAATGCACCAGGAAGAGTTACAACAAAGAGAGTTAGATAGGCAGCTTAAACAATATCAAATAGATACTGAAGCACAAACTAAGATTCAAGTAGCTACTATAACTGCATTAGGGTTTAGTAAAGATACAGATGATATCTTAGCACAATCTAAGTTATCTTTAGAAGAGAAGAAACATTTATCTGAGGCAGAGACTAAACACTTAGTAGAAGAGAACAAACTTAGAATGCATAAAGAGAAGTTGGAATTAGAACATATGAAGTTAGAGTCTCAAGAAAGAATGGAACAAATGAAGACAGAAGCTGAGAACTTACGTACTAAGCAAGAGAAAGAGAATTCTATTAGAGAAGCTAAGCTTAAAGAAAAAGAGATAGCAGCTAAGAAATCTATAGCAAAATCTAAACCTAAAGGTAAGTAATGGATTATAGTAAAGTAAAAGAAGCTGTAAAGTCTATTAAGCCAAAAGAAAAGATGTTTGGTGGTAACAAATTTGAGTACCCCAAAGATCATAAGTTAGGTATGGAAGTTCCTGAGGAAGGTTCGCACTGTGCTAATTGTAAGTACCTATCTGAAGACCATAAACATTGTACAAATAAAGTATTCATCAAGTGGTTAGGTGATGATAAATTACCTAAAAAAGATGAAAAATATTGCTGTGATCTCTGGAATTACGGCAAAAAGAAGTAATAATTTTAATTACTTTTGACTGTAAAAAGTCATAGGCAAGTGTAGTTATTTCCAACTATACTTGATTTTCAATCAATTATATATTAATTTTACATTTAAATTATGCCAAACGATACATCAGGTAACGATTTTTTTAGTGGTTTAGACTCTATTGCATTGCTAAACTCTAAAGGTACCATCGAATTAAATGACGATGGTTCAACTGTTATTGAAACACCTCAAGCAGTAACTAAAGCTGCGGCAACAAAGAAAGCAACTACTCCTGTAGTAGAAGATTCTAATCTAATTGAAGTAGATGATGTAGAGATTCCTACATCTACTAAGACAGTTAACGAAGGTAATAAAGTAGTTAAAGACGAGTTAGATACAGATGAAATAGAACTTCAAAACTCTACAGATGATCAAACTGGCAATAATCAAACTGACGATTCAGTACAAGCTCTTAAAGAGTTTGCTTCTGCTCTTAAGAATGCAGGAGCTCTTGAGTCTTTAAATGAAGAAGAGTTTGATGGTACACCAGAAGGACTTACACAAGCTATTACAAATGAAGCTGTAGCAAAAGCTAATGCTATGGTTGAAGAATATAAAGAGGCTTTACCTCCTATCATTAAGTATCTAGCAGATAACTATGAAGAAGGTGTACCTTTGGATCAGTTGATAAATATCAAGTCTAATGAGATTAGGTATTCATCTATTGATCAAGATAAATTAGCTGAAGATGTTTCTCTACAAAAAGAAGTTTATAGACGTTATCTAAAAGAAACTACTTCGTTCAGTGATGCAAAGATTGATAAAAAGATTCAGCAACTTGAGGATATTGGAGACTTGGCCTCTGAATCTGGTGAAGCATTACCTGAGCTTATTGCATTTGAGAAACAGAAAGAAGCACAGCTTAAAGACCAAACTAAAGCTCAAAGAGAAGCTCAAAAGAAAGCACAGGAAGCTCAAGTAGCAGAGATTAAGAAACGTGCTGAAGAATATAAAGGTAAAGAGATAGTACCTGGTTTAAAGCTTACAGAAGTAGAAACTAAAGCTATACATAAATCACTAACTACTCCTGTAGGTTATGATAAACAAACAGGTGCACCTATTAGTGAGATACAACAACTACGTAATGCAGATCCAATTGGGTTTGAAATTAAACTAAACTATCTTTCTAGGTTGACTAAAGGTTTTACTGATTTCTCTGAGATTACTAAGAAAGCTAATACAGCTGCGATTAGTAAGTTAGAAAGTAAAGCGGCTAATACAGCTAGATTAACTGGTGGTAGAACAAATGTTTATGATGATGATGCTAAAGGTGGAGATATCCTATCTGCAGCTAGTAAGTTCCTAGGCAAATTAAAATAGATACAACTCAATCAATTAACAAACACAAAAACAATTAAACATGAAAATTTCACCACTACAGATGTATGAGTCAACCGACTGGTCAGGACTTACTACCTCTAATCACTTGGGTGCATTGTTTAATATCGAGCCGCAAAAAGCTAGCCAATTGCTTACTCGTATTTACAATGTAAACTTTGGTATGGACTTAGATTCATACTTGAATCAATTTAAACCTTTATACCTTGAGTCTGATGATGACTTCGAGTGGGATTTGCAAGGGTCAGGACGTAAGAACGTACCTATCGTACAAGCTAGTCTTACTTCAGGAGGTTCTGCAGTAGCTGCAACAGACCTTCCAGGTATTAACAACACAAGGTTCTATGTACAATTCCCTGAGCAATACTTCACTGATGTGAACTTGATCGTGGGTGAAATGAATGAAGCTTACCCTTTGCGTATTACTACTGATCCAATTTCAATTGGTGGTAACTGGGAGTATGAAGTAGAACTTATGACTGGTGACCCAACTTTGTTCTTCCCTCCTGCACAATTAGCTGCTGGTAAGAGGTTCTCTAAAGAATGGTCTGCTGTTGAACACACTTTGTCTAAAAAAGGCGGAGGAGTTCATTACACTTCACCTTTCAAAATGCGTAACTCTTTCTCTACTATCCGTATGGAAGATACTCGTCCAGGTAATATGATTAACCGTCCTGTGAATTTCTCTTTCGCAGATGAGAACGGTAAAGTTCATACAACTTGGATGCAATACGCTGACTATGAATTTGAAGCACAATTCCGTGAAGAAAAGAACAAACTTTTGTACTTCTCTACAGCTAATAAAACAGCCCAAGGAACTTATTTGAATAAAGGTAAATCAGGTTATGAAATTCGTCAAGGTGCAGGTATCCGTGCTCAAATGGCCCCATCTAACGTAGCTTATTACAACACCTTTAACATCAAATGGTTGACCGAACAATTGTTAGGTTTATCAGTTGGTAAATTATCTCAAGACAGACGTAAGTTTGTGATCCGTACAGGTGAGTGGGGTATGTACCAATTCTCTGCAGCTTTGGAATCTTACGCTTCATTGTATACTCCATTGTTTGACACTAACCGTGTTTACTTGGGTAAAAATAACACAATGGGCTTCAGAGGACAATTCCTTGAGTTTATGGGTCCAAATGGTATCGAAGTAACCTTGTCTCATGAACCAATGTACGATGATCCAGAACGTAACAAAATCTACCACCCAAATGGAGGTTTAGCTGAATCTTACCGTTACGATATCTTAGACGTAGGTCAAGCTGATGGAGAACCAAATATCCGTAAAGTATACGTTAAAGGTCAAGAAGACATCATTGGATATGTATCAGGATTGCGTAACCCATTCTCTTTAGATGGTAAAAACAATATCATGGCTAATTCAACTGATGGATATACCATTCACCGTATGAGTGTTGCAGGTGCTATGATTAAGAATCCAATGCGTTGTATTCAAATCATCCCGAACATCTTAGCTGGTGGTGAACTATAATTAAATAATTAATATTAAATATCTGATATGAGTACAGCATTGAAGAATAAAAAAGTGCGGGTTATGCCAATCACCAGAAGTGGTGGTTGGCTAAAACCTGAACATGATGGAGGATTTATGTATACAGGTACTAAGGCAACTTACTGTGTACCAATTAATCCTAATAATGGTAGGTTAATAGATCCTTTAAAAGATCTTACTGCTGAAGAAAAGAAAGATTTAGCTGACAGATTAGCTATCTCTTTAGAAGATTTGAATATCAATAAAGTAGGTGATGACAACTTTTGGGCAGGCCGTGAGGTAAAGTTAGACAAGATGGAAACAATCTTAGATCTATCTGATCCAAATGATTTTATCAACTACGCTATATTGAAAGCTAATTCACAGTTTATCGCACCATCATACGATCAACGTTTAGGCTTAGGAACTTACAGATTTGCTTTAGTAGATGAAGAAGATCGTGCAGCTGCTAAACGTAAGACCACTGATGATAAGAAAGAAGCTTATAAAGAATTGGGTAAACTAGAAGTATCAGAAACTAAACTTAGAAACTTCTTTAAAGTATATGGTAAGAAAGTACCAGCTGATGCTACTAAGGATTGGTTGATTGCTGAAATAGACCTTGTAATAGAAGATGATTTAAAAGGTTTCTTAGCTATAGTTAAAGATACACACTTTGATAATAAGATTCTATTGGCAGAAGCAGTAGCTGTTAAAGCTCTTGTAAAGAAAGGAAATAACACTTACGAATTGCCAGGTGGATTGAATATTGGTGTAGCTGAGAAAGCAATTGATTGGTTGTACAATCCAGAACATTCTGAAGAATTCCTAGTAATCAAAGAAAGAATTAAAGCTGCAAAATAATCTATTATGACTAAACAAGCTTTTTTAGATCAGTTCTTCATAGAGTATGACAAAGTAGCTACCTTAGGTGCTCCTGGTTATACTGCTGCAGAATTGTCTATAATTGCTTCAGAAGCTCAAGAAGCTTTAGTAATAGAGAAATACGGACCTAATTCTAATAGATTAAAAGAAGGATTTGAAGAGAGTGAAAAAAGAACACAGGAACTAGGGGAGTTAATGGTCTATGCATCATTGACTCCTACTGGCCCTGGGTTTCTAGATAACAGTTATACCTACACTTTACCTAATACTTTATTAACAACTCTACCTAAAGGTACAGACTTTAGTAATGTATTTTGGTTCACAGTATTTGAAGAAGTATTAACTAACGTAATAGATTGCACTATACCAGGTAATACTACTAAGGTAGTAACTGCCTATGTAGTAGAAGTAACACACGATCAATATAACTTAGCAGTAGATAATCCTTTTAGAAAGCCTTATGTTAAAGGTAATACCGGAAGAGTATTTAGATTACGTACTTCAGGATTTACACATGAATTAGTAACAGATGGTACGTTCGGATTACAGAACTACAAGATAGGTTACATTAAAAAACCTTTACCAATAGATTTAACTCAAAACTTAACAGATCAAGTATCTCAACTAGCAGACTCTTTCCATAGAGAACTTTTACACAGAACAGTTGAAATAGCTAAAGCAGATGTACAAGATCCTAGCTTACAAGTTAATCTAAATACACTTAAAGAATAATAACTTAAACACATAAACTAAATGGCACTAGCTACAACCTCTTCTTCACTTAACAATTTACTGGTTTCTCAAACATCAGTAAATACAGCACATGATACTTACAATAACTTAAATGTTATTCCTGTACGTGCTTTACAATTTAACAACTTAGTATCTCAAACTGCAGCTATTTCTGACGTATTGAATGCTATTACTCCTAACGTATTTAAAGCTTCTGTAATTAGTGGTGTAGGTGCTACCGCTACTTTAACTGCAGCTCAATCAGGATCTACAGTATTATTTGATGCAGCTACTGGTGTAAAGTACACTTTACCCGCAGCAACTACTGCAAACATTGGTGTAACATTCTTATTTGTAGTAACTACTGCTGTAACCTCTAATGCTCATGAAGTAGATGCAGCAAGTTCATCTGACCTTATTATAGGTGCTGTATTGATGGATAAAGCATCAGCAACTACTCCTAGCTCATTTACAGCTAATGGTTCTAGTAACTATAAAATAGCCTCTAATGGAACTACTACTGGTGGTTTAGCAGGAACTACTTACGAATTGACTTGTGTTGCAGCAAACAAATGGGCTATATCAGGAGGTCTTTTATACGGTTCAGGAACTTTAGCTACACCATTCGCAGGATAATCTTAAAACAATAAACTAATAAACAATTAAAAACCAAACAACATGCAAGCAAATACTTTTGCAAGAAACCTCTTAGTAGGTAAATATGTTGCCAGAACAGCCTCTGTTACAGCAACTAATCAATCAGCTTCTACATATGCTGTAGATGGAGAAATAGTAGTAATCGCAACTGGCCGTGGAGCTGTAGCTGCAGGAACTGTATTGAATACTACCACTGTAGTGTCTGAGCCAGCTGTAGTTGTAATGCAATCACAAGGTGCAGGTAAACCAGCTATTAAGTCTGATATTATCGAACGTAATAAAGTAATCAATTACAAAGCGGCTATTGGTACTTACGCTCAAGAACAAATCACTTACATTGGATATGATGGTTATACCTCTACCAATGCTATTGCAGTAAACAACAATACAGATTACATTGGACGTATCTTGTTACAAGGTGAACAAAACACTTTTGGTAATCGCGATATGTACAAACAATTTGATTATTTTTCTAGTGCAAATGATACTCAATCAGGTATTGCATTTGGTTTGCAAGCTTCATTGATTGCTAACTTCTTCCGTATGCCTGATGCATATGCTAAGTTTGAAGTAGTTAACTCTGCAACTTACACTGTAGGCACTACTAACACAGGAACTATCACAGCTACTGTAGGTTCCCCAGTATTAACTTGTTCTGGTTCTGCAGCATCTACTGATTACCCTGTAGGAACTTACATTCGTTTAGATGCTACCGCAAATAACACAATTGTAGCTACAACTAACGTAACTGCCCCAGTTTACATTGTAATAGCCTCTACTACTACAACTATTACTTTGAATGCTCCATTCCAAGGTAATCCAGGAACATCTTATACCTTCACTGTAGCAAACAAAGCACATGCTTACGCAACTGCTGCCACTGCAACTGCAGGTAACTTCGGTGTAAAAATCACTGGTCTACCTAAGTCTTATGCAGCTGGTAAATTCCGTTACTACAAAAACAGGTTTAAAGTACTTCCTTTGTCTAACTCATTTGGAACTACTCCTGTAACTTATACTAACGCAACTTCTACTACTACATACGGAACTTTAGCTCCTGCACAAGGTGCTAATGAAGGTGTTGGAACTACTGAAGAACTGCAAGATATCGAATGGTTGTCACAAGATGGAAACATCTACCGTGTATCTGTTCCTCCTTTTGTAGAACGTGCTAACGTAGTTAACTACCTTACTGCAGCAGGAACAAACACAGTTAACCAAGTAGTATTACCTTATGCATTCTCTGTGGTATATATTCAATACTATGATGCAGCATTTGGTGGTGTAGGTCAAACTCAAGCGGCTCGTAAAGAGTTGATCTTGGCAGGTATCACTGAAACCCCAGGAACTGCAGGTGGTGTAAACACTAGCTTCTACGCTTCAGGTACTGCAACTTCAACTGTATTAGTACTTGACACTTGGTTGTCTACTGGTACTAATGCTCCAGGATTCGCTACTCAAGTAGGTAACGTTTAAGAATAGATTAAGTAATTAGTTAGGGGTGTAAAAAGCCCCTAACTTCTCTTTGTTTTAAACAACTTAAATCTATATCAAATGGCAGGTGGAGTAGTCTTACAATTTGATGTATGGGAATCCCCAGATGCATCGCAATTATACTTTCAAGAACTTACAGGAGTTTATGACCTGTTAACTAACACAACTGGTTGGGGTGCTCCTAACGATACAATTGGAGTAGCTACTTCTGCTACTTTAACTGTAACTAGCACTTACTCAACTACACCATTAGTTATAAACTTATTCGCTACTGCACCATCTTACCCAACAAATAACACGCAACAAGTATATACTATACCTTATACAGCTATAACTACAGGCACTCAAATTCCTGATGGTCAATATACCTTTGTATATCAAGTAGTTACAAGTACAGGTTATACCTATACTCAAACTCTAGTAAAGTTATTCTACGCAGTTTGTAAATGTTGTGTTACACAGATGTGTGCAGCAATAGATGATTTCCAATGCAAATGTAATGAGGCAAAGATTAATGAATTTAATCAAGCTTCTTTATTACTTAAAGGATTAGAATACTCTGCACTAAACGGATTAACTAGTACCTTTGCAAATAACCTAGCAATACTAAACAGTATGTGTAGTTCAAACCCTAATGTATCAGGGTGTACTTCATGTAGTTAATATATAAGATATGAATTGTAATACTGTAAACTCAGCCACAATACCTTACGGACCACAAGGGCCTTCAGGTATAAATGGTACAAATGGAACAAATGGTACTAACTTTTTAACTGGTACAACTAACCCTCCAAGCTCTACTTTAGGTAACGTAGGAGATAACTACTTGTGTTCTACAGATACTACATTATGGACTAAGACTGCTTCAGGGTGGTTGCAGACTGGTACTTTAGCTATAGTTAAACCTGCTAACCTTAGAGGTTATATAGGAGCTGTAGCTAATGGTAATAATAGTTATACATTAGCTGCAACAGCTACAGGAGGTTCTGGTGCCGGATACACTTACTATTGGGTAGTGCAAAGTTTTATAAACAATGTAAATAATGGACCGTATATAGCATCTGGACAGACTTCTAAAGTATGTACTGTTAATCTACCTTATAGAACTAATGTAATTAACCCTATAGCAAATACACCAAATATTACTACAAACCCACTATACCCTTCAATGTGTGTATTAACTATACAATGTATAGTAGGTGATTCTTTAGGTAACCTAGCTTGTTTATATTATACTATAAATAACTAATGAGCACTATTCTATTAAATACAGATGTTACTACTAGATTACAATTAGGTGCTAAAGTTGCTGCATTAAAAACACAACTTTTAGTAGCTCAATTGTCTTATGGTGGTGATAGTATAACTAAAGGTTTTTATGAACTAGAAACTTTAATTAATAGATTACGAGTACTAGAAGATATAAAAACACCTGTTACAGAAGTTAGAGCGCATAGTAAGTATGACTACTCTAGCTGGACTCCAGGGACTAGCTTTCAATTAGTAATGACTTTTACAGGTAGTACATTACCTACTTATACTTCATCTACAAGTGCTAGTATAAGTGCAGCAATGACTAGCCTGTATAACTTAATTAATGCAGATACTACAACAGGATTAACTTGTTCATTAGATTTAACTAATCAAGCTATATATGTGCAAGCCCCTGTAGGTCAAGGTAGTACACCAAATAATGTATGGTATATTACATTCACAGCTGTGGGTTCTTCTAAACCAGGTATTGTAGCTCCTACATTAGGTTCTTACTTTGTAGGTGGAATTACAGCTGTTACAGCATCAAGTATTAGCAACTGTTTAACAGATGCACAGTACATTAAAATATTTGAAGATATTTCAAAAGATATTAAAGTAGCTTTTAAACCTTTAGGTTATACTTATACAGCACCACTACTAAATGCACCAATAGGTGTAGTAGGTAGAGCAGCTTCTACAGGTGGTTATAGACAAACATCTACAGGAGCTAATAGAGTATTTAACACTTATACACCTTAATATGTCATTCCAAACTATAGATCAATTAAACGCAGCTAGTACAGTTAACGCAAGTGATGTATTAGAAGTTAGCCAAAGTGGTACTTCTGCAAAAATGACTATTACTCAAATTAATAGCTTAGAAGCTACCGCAAGAGCCAGTGCAGATAGTACACTTACTTCAGCTATAGCCACAGAAACATCTAATAGATCTAGTGCTATTACAACTGTAACAACTTTAGCTAATGGGTCTATACAGCCTACAGGTACTGTTACTTATACAGCTAATCAACCTATGGGTGGATATAAGCATACAGGTATGGGTGCAGGTAGTGCTACAGGTGATTCAGTTAACTGGGATCAAGTGCTCCTTGCAGCCGGAGGTAATGGGTATACTGCCATATTGGCAGCTGGGACTAATGCATTCACTGCAGCACAGTCAATGGGTGGTTATAAATTAACTAACCTTGGAACACCTACTGCTTCTACAGATGCTTCTACAAAAGCTTACGTAGATGCTTTAACTTTATCTACTTTACCTAGCCCAACCAGTGCGGTAGGATTTAATTCACAACTTGCAAGTAACTTAGCTAACCCTGTATCTAACCAAGACGCAGTTACTAAACTTTATTTAACCGAACAAGCTAATTGGGATTCTAGAGTAGGCTATGGTTTAATATCTACTATATCAGGTAGTTCTTTAACACTTACACCAGGTACCTCGCAAAGTACTCAAGTATTTAATTCTTACAGCGCAAGTTCTAGTAAGACAATTAACGTAGCTACTTCAACTACATACGATCAACATTTTACAATATATCAAGCAGGTTTAAATGTATCTACTGGATATACACTTACTTACCAATATCCAGGACCTGTTTATCAACCTGGGTTACATTTAACACAAGCTATTGAGTATAAGCAAGATGCTACTAATGGTACATCAGTTTATATATCGCCTAAATATTTACCACATAATAGTTATGGACCTGACATGTATTTAAGATGGTATTCTTATTTATATGACTTTAGTTCAATAGGCGGTGCTACTGGTACTATTACTTTATCCGGCGCTCCAATACCTTCTGGAGTTATTATAGGATCACAACAAGCTATTATAGAAACACTTACTGTATTTACATCAGGAGGAAGTGCTACAGTATCTTGGGGTATTAATGTAGCTGGAGGTTCAAATTATAACACAGCATTTGATACAGCTACAGCTATTTCAGCAACACCTTATAACGCAGCTGCAGGAGTTCTTAAATTAGGTACTATAGGAAACACTTTAAACTTAGTAGGAGTAGCTAACGTAACTATAACTATAGGTACAGCTAACTTAACTGCAGGTAAGGCATGGATACATATCCCAGTATTAGTTAACAGATAAACTAAAATATCATGATAGATTCAAGAGCAGAGCAGCTTTTACAAAGCCAATTAAGTTTCTCAATATCACAAGACAAAGGTAAACAGTGTATATCTTATGCTTATACAACTGTAACAAACTCTGCTGCAGTTAGTTTACCTACTGCACCTAGCCATGCTACATACGCACTTATTAGGATAGAGGCAGATGCTTCCCAAGCTGCGAGTCTTAAAGTAGTTAGATTCAGATTAGATGGCACAGCACCAACTAGTTCTGTAGGTTCTCCTTTGAATGATGAAGAAGTATTAGTTGTTACAAATGTAACTAATATTCAGAATGCACAAATCATAGGCGTAACTTCAGGTAAAACACACACTATTCACGTACATTATTTTTACGCTAGCTAACTTATAACTACAGATACCTATGAGCGTACATAAAGTAATAGACAAGACAGATGTTTTATTAGCATTCATATCTAGTGCTTTATTAGGTAGTATACAAGCTTACTTAGGAGTTATAGCTTTAGTGCTTACTATATTCTATACTATTTGGAAGTGGTCATTTGAAATATATGACAGATTTTTTACTAAACCAGCCGTAAGACGCAGAAGAAACAGAATTTATGGACACAATAAGTATCGCCCGTTTAGCGCTTTTACATCCAAAGCTAAGAGCTGAAGTTTCAGAGATAATTAACTCTATAGAAGCTACAGGAGTAGATATACGTATTACTCAAGGATTACGTACATTTGCAGAACAAGATGCTTTATATGCACAAGGTAGAACTGCTCCAGGTAAGATAGTTACACAAGCTAAAGGAGGGCAATCACCTCATAATTTTGGGTTAGCTATAGATTTTTGTTTACATCATAAAGATGGCTCTGTAAGCTTTGATATGACCGAGCATTTAGGACATGCGGCTACTTCAGATTGGTTAGAAGTAGTTAATAGTTTCAAGTATAAAGGGTGGGTTTGGGGTGGTGATTGGGCTACATTTAAAGATAATGATCACGTAGAAAAGATGCTTGGTTTAACATTAGCCCAAGCCTTAGAACTTAAAACATCAGGTAAAGTAGATGATAGTGGGTATATATTAATACCTTAGTATGACTAGAGAACAAATAACTCAACTTAACTACAAGAGACTTGCCTCATACAATACTATATATACAGATACAACAAACAATGTATCATATATAGGTAACAAAGATGGTACATTATCTTTGTATGATACGAAGCATCAGAAGTTTGCAATTAAGAATAATGGTAAAGTTCTCTCAAATCAAGGTGATACAAATGTAATACATTACGTAGGTAATGGTGTTAGATCTTCAGGTAATGAGTTAATTATAGATCTAACAGCTAATTCAGAAGACACAATGGCACAAAAAGACTTAGGTACAGGAGTTATAGGAGCTGCAATTACTACATTATATACTGTACCTACTGGATATACAACTTCTATTAGATTAATGACTTTCTCTAATAATCAAAGTTCACCAGTTTACATGACAGTATATAAACAAGTTGCAGGTAATAACTACGCTATAAGTCCTGTGAATATGGCTTTGAATGTAAGTCACTTCGCACAAGAGGATGGTATTGTAGCTTTAAATAGCGGTGATTCTATAGTAGCTATAAGCTCTGTAGATGGTGGTGTAGATTATACTATTAATGGTGTAGAGAATTTAATACAGTAATTATGGCTTGGAAAGTATTTGATAGTACAGGAGCTTTACTTATTACAAGTAATAATACTTATATGTCAGGTTATATTACTAGCCTACAAACATCAGGTATTACAGCTTATGCAGGTGGTGGTCAAGCAAGTGCTACACAATTAACTTCTGTGTATAACTTTGTAGATACAGTAGCTAATAATGAAGATTCTGTAAGATTATTACCTAGTATAGTTAATATGATTATGGTAGTACAGAATAGAGGCACTAAAGATTTAAATGTATACCCTTTTACAGGTGAAACATTCTACGGACAGTCTGTTAATCAACCTTGGGTATATCCTTTAGCAACTGGCAATACTGCCTCATTTATTTGTTTAGTACAAGGTACTTGGACTTTAATTCCTTAACTATGAAGAAGTATTTATATATAGTATTATTTGTCTTACTTAGTACTTTAGGGTATTCGCAGAGTTATATTTCTTTAGGTAGAATAGATACTTTATGGGGTACAGGTAGTGTACCTAAAGGAACTAATTTAACCAATAGCTTCTACACATTATACAATGCATGGAAGTTAGGTGGTACTATGAGTGGTCAATTGAAGTATAGTTATGGTACACCAATTAATGGTTACGTAATGACTTCAGATGGTGTAGGTAATGCTACATGGGCACCTATAACTTCTAGTGGTGACTCTGGCGTAACTTCTGGGTATGGTGTAAGAATATCTGTAGCTAAACCTCGTGTAGTAACACTAGATACGACAATTGCAGCGAGTCAATCAAGGTTAACAAAAGCACTTGTACCTTATCAAAAATCAATTAGTCTTACAACAACAGGCGCAAGTGGTGCTGCTACATTAGTTGGTAGTACTCTGAACATTCCTATTTATGTGGATAGTGCTGTTGTTAATGGATATGGATTAAAGAAAAGCACAAGCGGTACTAAAATCACTTTGTATGCAGATACCACAGTTATAGAAAGTCAAACAAGGGCAGGTAAGCAATTTGTACCTTATGTAGGTGCTACAAAAAGCGTTGTACTTGGTAATACACTTGAAGCCGCAGGAGTATTAGGTGACGTTAGTTTATCCACAGGAAGTGCTTCAAATTACAATGGTTCATTGATATTTTACAATGGAAATAATGTCTATACAAATACTATTGTACCAGGTTCTCCATCAGGTAATTTAACACTTACTCTACCTGCAACTCAAGCATCAACAGGTCAAGTATTATACAGTACAGATAATGCAGGTACATTAGGTTGGACAACTGCTTCAAGTGATAGCGGTGCTGCATCAGGCTATGGAATAAGAATAACAGCCTCTAAACCAAGGGTGTTTAAGGCAGATACCACACTATCAACAGGGTTGGTGAGTAAAGGTAGGCTCACAAGTGCTTTATATCCTTATCAAAAGAATATCAGCCTCACAACAACAGGAACGAGCGGTGCTGCGACATTTTCAAGCAACACGCTTAATGTACCTCAATATCAAGCGGCATATACCAACCTTACCTCTATCGGTTCGTTAAGCAACTCAACAGGGTATCTATACAATAATGGTAGTGGTACTTTTTCCTATGGAACACTTGTAGGGGATAGCGGTATAGCAAACTCATGGGGTCTTAAAATAACGGCCGCCAAACCACGTCTCTTTAAAGTCGACACAACAACAGGCAATTCCAATGGTGCAAGGATTGCAACACAATATTGGGTTAAGCAGAATGGTAGTTCAGGCTGGGGGTTAACAGGCAATAGCGGTACAACAGTAGGTACAAACTTCATAGGTACTACGGACAACGTAGGATTGATGTTTAAAACCAACGGTATTAAATCAGGTTCAATTGATTTAACATATTCAAACACTTCTTTTGGTAGCTACGCTTTGTATGGTAACACCACAGGTAGTTATAATACAATGTTTGGTGTAGAAGCTGGCAGGAATGTAACAGGAGGAAGCAATATTGGCATTGGTCGTCAAGCGTTTGATAATGCAGTTGTGACAGGTTCTCATAATATTTGTATAGGTTATCAATCAAACGTAGGTACAAGTAGCTATAATATAGCAATTGGCGATTACTCAACTGCTGGAACAAACAGTTCATCTACTTATAATCTTACGCTCGGTTTTCAAGCTGGAGGGCCAACAACAGGTTCAAACAACACTTGCCTAGGGTCGCAATCGGCATACTATTCAGCAGGCATAACAGGAAGCAACAACACATTTGCCGGTTGCCAGAGTGGATATAATGTAACAGGAGGAGCAAATAATACTGCAGTGGGTGCACAAGCATTGTATACTTCGTCAGCAGGTAATACAGGATTTACAGGTAGTAATAATACCGTTAATGGCTACCAAGGTGGATATAATCTTACCACAGGTTCAAGCAACACCCTCTTAGGCATAACGGCAGGTTCAACACTTACCACAGGAAGCAACAACACAATAGTAGGTGCATCATCGGACGTATCGAGTGGGTCAATAGCCAACTCATCATGCCTTGGTCAAGGTATCACCATAGGAGCATCCAACACCATAGTACTTGGAAACACCTCTGTTACACACGTTGTGATAGGACAAACCACAGGCTCATATTTGCTTGATGTCAAAGGTGGAGATATTGCGTGCGCATCGGTAGGTTACACATTAAGGCTTCACAAGGGGTCAGCAGGGGATATGTTTGGTGATGCAACGTTATCAAGTGGTACGGTAGCCGTAACTATATCGGGTCTCGCTTCCACAGATAGGGCATTTGTTCAGATAACATCAGCATCGGGAACAATAAGTGGTATTTACACCGCAGTATGTACCACAAATACACTAACAATAACCGCCATAAACACAGCAGGAAGTACAGTAACAACAGACAACTCAACTTTAACTTATCACATCATTAGACCTTACTAAAAATGAAAAAACTATTATTATTAGTGCTATTCTTGCCTTTGTTTGCAACAGCACAAGCGCCAATCGCTTCTAAAGTTATTGACACAGACACTACTGGAACAACTCAAAGATTAGACATTTGGGAATTCAAAGTAAGTGCAAAAGATAACGTAATTGTTGTAACCTATGCTATTGATAAAATTGGCCCTAATGGAAAACTAGCAGCATTGGGTAAAGATTGTTTTTACTCACGATATGGCACTAAATACGACACACTTCAATCTTCACAAGTAGGGCAGATGCTTAGAGCCTTATTTCAGCAAGATGCTAGTGTAGTTGATAGCGCAAAGAATGTGCACAGACTTCTTCAAACTCATCCTTAACATGTCTGTACTAGTTATAGCCATTTGTTTAGGTATTGGATCAGTAATAGTTAAAGCCTTAGAATACGATGAATAGAGACTTAAGAGATTTTATAGCTATTATATTTATAGTTATAGTAGTATTTATATTCTTTATATTTACTATGGGTTGTACACCTAAGAAACATATTAGGCATGGACAGCTATCATATCACAGCACAGATAGTGTAGATATTGCTTTTGTAAAACAATCACAATTAGAATTAAACCTTTTAAACCAAATAAAATGAGCTTATTAAAATTTGAGCAAAAGATTAAAGCAGTTATAACTGCAGTAGAACATGAGGTAGTTATCTTAGTAAAAGATGCTGAAGCAATTATACCTTTCTTAGTTAACACAGAATTAGCTATTAAAGGTCAAGACTTACCTAAGACAGGTAATGCAGTAGAAGATGATTTCCTAACTGTAGTTAAACTATTAGCACAAGTACCTGCATTATCAGGTGATGCTAAAGCTATTGCATTAGCCGCAGAAGCAGTTATCAATGTAGCACAATCAATAATCCCTAAAACTAACTAATCATGGAACCATCAGAATTATTCAAAGTAAATAAAAAAGAATGGCTTAAAGGCTTAGGTTTAGCTGTAATAGGTGCAGTTAGTGGATTTGTATTGTCTTGGGAACAAGCACAACACATCCCAACTACTCTAGTAGAGTTTAAACCTGTTTTATTTGCTGTAGTATTTGCAGCAGTACCTTACTTAGCACACACTTGGTTATCTAACTCTAATGCAGATTTGCTAACCGCAGAAGTTAAAAAAGTAGTAGAACCTCTCGTAGATAAAAAATAACTGTATGGTAGTTATACGTAATTTAGTACTAGTAGGCTGTGGTATAAGGGGTATTGCAGAAGCTGGGGCATGGGCTGCCATAGATTCAAAGGGGCTATCATCTAACGTTAAAAGAGTTGGTGGTAGTTCCGCAGGATCTATTGTAGGTAGTTTAATATGCCTAGGTTATACTCCTTTAGAGATTAAAACAATAATAGGTAACACAGACTTCTCTACCTTTGAAGATGGTAGCTGGTGGAATATACCATCTATTATACTAAATTACGGCGTAAACCCTGGTAGTACATTCTTAAACTGGCTTAAGAAATTAGTTAAAGATAAAACAGGTAATGAGTTAACTACCTTCAAAGACTTACAAGATAAAGGCTATAAAGAACTAACTGTATTTGCATCTTGTTTAGATACACAATCTGTAGATCAATTTGATGCACATCTTACACCTAGTATGCCTATCATCTACGCTATAAGAGCCTCTATGGCTATTCCAGGCTTCTTTCAAGCATTTGTAATACCTAACACAGGTAAGACTTATGTAGATGCAGGAGTGTCCTTAAATTACCCTATAGGAGCATTTGATGAAGATGGTCCAAATCCTGAGACCTTAGGAGTACACTTTGGTGACTTAGGGCAGCCACAACCTCTAGATAAAATAGGTAAAGGTAACATTAAAAAGTACTTTATAGCTCTAGTAAATATGTCTTTGAATGCTCAAAATAGTGTATTAGCCAAATCTAAGCAAGATTTACAACGTACTATCCTAGTAGATTCGTTAGGTATATCTGCTACAGATTTTAAAATAACTTCTATAGAAAAAGAATCGCTTTATTTGTCAGGTTATTCTGCAGCAATAAAGTACTTATCTTAAGCCCAAGGAGCCCTTAGCTAGTAGATCTGTCTGTACTACAGATGAACACTAAGGGCAAATTGGTGTTATAATGTGGCTAGTTATTATTATTTTACTTAATTACTAGGAAATATAATGTAAAATCATTAATTTTGTAAAATGAATACTCTTAATCAACTAGCCTATTCAATAATAGAAACTGTAACTCCTAAAGCAGTAATTACAGAACCTATTACACTTGATATTATAAAATATCATATTAAGAATCTTAGAGCGCAATTCATTAAGAATGAGTTGAATAAAAATCGTTCTATAGATAATGAGATAATTCAAGACTTAGGTTGTATCCCATTAGTACAAGCAGATGTATCAGAATGTTGTGATACACCTATAGGTTGTACTTTCTTACGTACAGCCGTACCTATTCCAGGATTTATAGAGCTTTATCACGAGCCTGCTCTTACAAGAGTAGGACCTATCAATAAAACTTCTAGACCTTTCCAGTTAATACCTTACGAAAGAATACCCTTTGAATTCTATAACCAATTTACTCGTAATGAAGTAAAGGCTTATTTAATGAATTCTAAAGGTTATTTGTATTTAGCTATAGCTAATGATAATATATTATCCAAATCTCTTAATAAGATTAATATACAAGGTGTATTAGAGGATCCTAGCGCTGCAGCATCTTTTAACCAATGTGATGGTACAAGTTGCTTTAATGATGATACAACACCTTACCCTATTAAGAATTGGATGGCTAGTGCTATAACTTCTACAGTTATTAAGATGTTTATAGACCCAGAACATAAAGAACCTATTGATACATCAAATGATGGAAGAACAGATTACCACCCAACAACAACAAATAAATAGTAGAAAAGGTAGTAAGAATAGATTTAGTACACAGTACGATGTACATGGTTGTTACAAGTACTATAGATCTAAACTTACTAAAGTAAAGAAATTAGATGGTACAGGTTATACCTATTGTGGATATAATTTAGATAGAGCAAAATATAAAAAAGTAGCAAGAAAACTTAATCAAGGATTAGCAGAATTAATTGCAGATGGATTAGAACTTAAATTACCTTACAGATTAGGATCTATTAGTCCTGTAGCATTTAAACAAAAAGCCTCAATAACACCTGAAGGTAAGATAGATAAGTCTAAGAAAGCATTTGTAGATTATAAGAAGACATTAGAGTTGTGGAAAGCTAATCCTAACCTAAGAGAACAGAAGAAATTAATATATAATACATCAGAGAATACCTGGTTTATTAAGTGGCATAAACGTAGAACTATGATAGTGCATGCAAGGTCTTATCAATTTGTACCTTGTAGAGGTTTAAAGAAATTAGTAGTAGCTAAAATTAAAGAAGGTAAAACATATTACAACGCATAACTCATGGAAGATAAAAAAGAAAGAACATCTATTACTCGTACAGAAGGTAAGAAGACTACAGATATTACAGTAGAAAGAATAGACAATGGTTACTTAGTAACTACTTGTGTTACAGACTATTCAGGCGATAAATACGAATCAAATACTTCAAAGGTATTCTCTAAAACTAATCCGTTAGAGGAAGAAGAGGAAGAAGCAGAGGAAGAAAAAACTAAGAAATTAGCTAAAGGAATGAATGGTTTATTGGATAGCTTAGCAGGATTTGAAGGTAATTTAAACGTTTAATACTTAGTATATGGCCTTAAATGGTAAATATGTATCTTGCTTCGAGGTGATTCGTAATGTTTTCAGGGATACAGGTACAACAGATCTTAACTGGCAAGATGCCGTAGAATGGTGTTTTGAAAGTATAGAGTTAATCGGTATACCTCAAACATACAGAGATGAAGTAGCTATAATATGTGTTAATGATTACAGAGGTGATTTACCTTGTGATCTACGTTATGTTACACAAGTAGCAGGGTACACTAAAGGAGGATTACTATTTCCTATGAGGCATACCAATGATTCATTACATCCAGTATTTGAATGTAAGTTAGGACCACATCAAACTATAGCACCTTTAACACCTGCAACAGATATAGATAATTCACCTTACGGTAATTCTACATTTGCTGTAGATTCACAATACTATGATACAAATACACCTATAGGTCAAGATGCGAATGGTAATCCAACATTCAACTTTATGAATGATGAGAATGTTACTTTGTCTAAGTATCTTGCAGGTACAGCTAGTGTTACAAGCTCTTTAACAGACGCTACATACAGGATAAACGATAACTATATCTTTACTTCATTTAGAGATGGTTATGGTGTTATAATGGCCTATAAAGCTTTTCCAATTGATGAAAAAGGCTTTCCTATGATTCCAGATGATACTAAGTTTAAGATGGCTGTTAAATGCTATATTACAATGAAGTTAGATTACATTGCCTGGAGGAGAAATCTAGTACCTAAAGATGTTTATGAACATTCAGAAAGAGAGTGGGCTTGGTATTGTGGTGCAGCTACTACTAAAGGTAGAATACCTACGTATGACCAAATGCAAAGTATAGCTCAAAATATCCTAAGACTTATACCTAAGATTAATTTACACGATAATTTCTACGCTACTTTAGGTTCTAAAGAACGATTGTTGTTTGGTAGGAAATACTAGAAATTAATTGATAATCAAGCATTTACATGCCACAATCAAGAAACATATTTAGATGCTTAAATAAAGATTTAGCTAAAACTAAGTTACAAGCATATCAATCTACAGCAAAATCTGTAACATCTTACGGTGAGTATTATGACGATGCTTTAGATATTAGATTAGTTACAGACAGTGGTACTTCAACAGGTACAGTAGCTAATATTAGAGGTAATAGCTATGCATTCACTATACCTAATACAGGTAGTGTTTGGCAAATAACTAATTTTCCTACAACTGGATACTCTAGTATAGCTGTAGCTATAAATACTTTTAAAGCTTCTACACCTTGGATAGTTCCTGTTATAGGTAATATCTATGATAGTTTAGCTGTATATCTAAATACTAATTATACCTCATTAGGTATTGTAGCTTATAGCAATCAAGTATCTGTTACTTTATACTCTAGTACACTTATTGATATAACTACTTTATTCCTATCTTCTACTGTAGGCCCAGCAGGTATTACGTTAGGTTCTACAAATAAAATAATAGCAGCACAAACTAATTTAGTGCCTATAGGGTATACTGTATTACGTGATACTATTATATTACTTACTACAAGCAGTTTAGTTAATATTCACACAGGTGTAAACCCTTCACAAATCTGGACTGTAACTTACGATAAAGCATTACTACAAAATATAAATCAACCTACAAATGTACCAGGTACACCAAATGGTATATTTACTTTAACTCTTAAGTACAACAACTTATTAGACTTTAGTACAGCATCTCCTGTAGCACCTAATGCTATAGTAGCTAATTATGAAGAGCCTACAATACAAAAGATATATTGGTGTGACTTTTACTACGACATAAGATCCTTTAATATAGCAGATCCTAATGGGTTTTTTATAGATCCTAGTCTATTCTCTATAGTATCTAAAACTACATTAGATATTCCTGTAATTACAGGTATAACATCTGGTGGACAATTACCGTGTGGTATATATTACTATACATATCAACTTAACAAGTTAGAAGGTACATCTACACCTTGGGCACCTTTTAGTCCAGGTATTGAGATCGTTGCAGATACAACTATAGACGTTAACTACCCTACACAAACTGGTACTTTAGTAACTACTATAACTACTAAAACAATAAATGGTTATATTTCAAATATAGACACATCTTACGATACAATAAATATAGCCTACGCGAGAAAACAATCGTTAGAAGCTACGGCAGATAATACTGCAATGTTTCTAACTGATATACCTATTAATAAAACATCAGGTACTTATACATTTAGTCATAGCGGAACTTCTTCAACTAATAAAGAAGTTCCTATTACTTTAACAGAAATAGTTACTCCTACAGCCACTATAAGACAAGCTAAAACACTTGTATCTAAAGATAATATGTTATTATTAGGTAATGTAAAAGCTTCTAATAGAACAGTTATAAATAGTGTTTTTAGGCCTATAGCTTTACGTTATAACTATAATAAGCAAACATATTCAAATGTAGATAATATAAACCCTAACCAAACAGCTAATGCTGGTAGTTACTTATATCAATCAGATGGTGTAACCTTAGGTGGAGGTGATCCTACATTTACTACATGCGATGTAGCGTATACATTTAGCATGACTAAAATACCTTTTGACTTCCCCGGAGCTAAAGGCTTAACAGGACCTCCATACGTACAGAGAGGTGCTTCAGCTACTAATTGGGAAGGTTTCTCATTAGGTACTACATCAGATACTTTTAAGTCTAAAACTGTAACAGGTACTCAATTAACTTACGATGGTAGAACTTACGTAGCTTCAGACTCTAATGTGCATGTAATAGATTCTGGGTCACCTTATCTATCAACCACTTTAAGAGGTTTCCAAAGAGATGAGACATATAGATTTGGTATACAATTCTTTGACAAATCAGGATATGCTTACTTCGTACAATGGATTGGTGATATAAAGATGCCTAGTATTTACATGCCTGTAGGTAATACAAGTAATTTAACTTGTGCCTTCCCTTTATCGCAATATGATCCAAATGCAACTACATACTCATTAAACTCTTTAAACATAAACTTTAAAATAAACGTAACCTCTAAACTGTTACCTTACGTATCAGGATATTCTATAGTACGCGTTAAAAGATCTCAACAAGATAAAACTGTACTAGCTGTAGGCCTTTTAGAACCTGCAGAGACGTTTATTGATGATATGAGTGTATCAGGTAATTCTGTAGCTAGACCTTACCTACAAAGCTTTAAAAGTATTAATTATAGTATACCTAAAGCTACGCATATGGCTGTAGCTTCTTTAATTTCACCTGAAACTACTTATGGAGTATTTGACGGTATTAATTGGGCTCAAAATGATTATATTAAAGTAATAGATTGCTTACAAGATGTAAATTATGTAAGTTCAGATTTACCAAAAGGTGGAGACATAAGAGGTTATAATACCGGCGCTTTCTTTGGACAGCCTACATATGGTGCTACAGGAGGCGGCCAGAATATAAAACCTTATGGATATATAGCTAAATACTATAATACAGTATTTGCTAATGGAGCTGGCACAGCGTCACATTTAAATACTTGTATAACTGTAAATAACACAAGTAAAATAAGTTCTTTTTTTGATAATCCAAATACAGGTGGTTGGGATTTAAACTCTTCAGGAATTAATCCTATACCTAACCTACAAACAGCTTATAATACAAATGGGTTAGGTTCATACAGCCAAAGATACGCTATACAAGGTGGTCCTGTACAAGGTTTACGATTAGCCAACAATTCTGTAGGTAAAGATAAAGTTTCTTACGTAGATTCTTTAAACAATAGATTCTACTCATACGATAACTTTGTAGTAAGTACTAATTACTTTACACTTTTAGGTGTAAACGAATTATCAGCTAGACCTTTAATATCCTATAATAGACAAGTCACTAATCAATATGGTGGTAATACAAATCAAGCTAAATCTAATAATACCTACATATCTTGTAACCAGTACCAACCTGTTACTTCAGTAGGTGTATATAATAATACGATATTTAGTGGTGATACATATGTTAATTTAGTAGATGAAAATACTAAGCGTAAAGCATTAAGAGGCGGTACAGATACACAACCATACGTGCAAAGTTTAAGTAATCCAGGTGGAAGTAGTTTTTCTATATCTTATTTTTACGTAACAGAAACTTGTATAAACACAAATTTACGTCAAAAGAATGGTTCTTTTAATTCAAGTCTTAATGTAACAGGCGTAAACAATCAGTTTTTCTGGGTAGATGGTAGTGGTAATTATCAAATAACTACCCCAAATAAAGACTTTTTTTCTGGATACTTAAACTACACAGAAAACTTTAACTACAATACAAGCTTCTTAAACGAGAATGACTTAGTTTCTTACATACCTACACCTATACCTTTTGTAGAAGTGGATACATTTGATTCTCGTATAGCTAATTCAGAAGTTAAGATAAATGGTGAATTAACAGATAGTTGGAGTATATTTAAACCTAATGCATATCATGATGTAGATAGTATCTATGGACCGATAAACAACCTATCTGTATCTTCTAATAGACTATTCTTCTGGCAAGATAGCGCATTTGGTTACCAACCTGTTAACCGTAAAGTATTACAACCTGATGGTTCAAATACAGAGCTTGTATTAGGTACAGGTAGTACGTTAGATAAGCATGAGTATATCTCAACTAAACATGGATCTAAACATCAATGGAGTATATTAACTACAGATAAAGGGTTCTATTGGTATGATGTACTATCTAATAAGCAAATAAGATATACTGGTGAAGGTGTAGTACCTCTATCAGATACTAAAGGAATGCACTCATTTTTTGATAAAAACATAAAATACGATATACTTAAAACAGATAACCCTTTAAATGGAACTGGGATTTCCTGCTACTATGACTACAAGTACAATGAAGCTATACACACATACCTGGATGGTACTAATGGGATTAAAAAAACACTTGCATATAGTGATCATGTTGATGGATACACTACTTTTTATAGTGCAACTCCTAGCCTCTACGTGACAGATAAGTATATTGCTTTGTCATCAGATCCTAGTAATCCAAGTAACTTCTACGTACATGATTATGGTAACTATGGGCAGTTCTACAACCAAAGTACTTATACTGCAGCGTATATTAAGTTCTTAGTAGGCGAGTCAGCAGAAACTACTAAAACATTTAACAATTTAATACTACAAACTGAAGTAAGTATAACAGGTGTAGATACTTCTTACGCACCTAACTTCTTACAAGAATCAGTTACTGCTGTAAGGTATTCTACTGATTATCAGAATACTGGAGCTCCTACACCATTAGTTGTAGGCACTAATTTAAGACGTAAGTTTAGAAGTTGGTATTTAGAGGTAGGTAGAGATGTAACTACTCAACCTGAAGGCGTTAGTCCGGCTTTACAGGCTAGGTTAAGGGATAAATATATGTATGTAGAACTGTGGTTCCAAAACAACTCAAATAAGAAGTTTGTACTACATGATGTATATACAGGATACACTCCTGCGCCGTATTAAGAATTTGCAAGTAATATAACATATAAAGTTATTACTTTCATAAAAGATTATTTGGAATAACGAAGATTATTTATTATATTTGTGAAATATTATTATGGCTAAAAAATCCACCTCTCGTCCTACTAAACGCAATCAGGCAGCCCGTAAAACCCCTCCTTTAAGCCCTGATTTAGCATACGCAAATGACCCTACCCAGTTTAGGAGAGGTGGATTCATGCCTATGTTTTTAGATGGGGGTACATGGGGGGATATAGAAGCTGGTACATTAGGTGCAGTTGGAGGTATAGCGAGTGGATTTGTACCAGGTGTAGGTAATGCAATACAAAAGTTTGCAGGACCTATGACTAATCAGCAGAAGTCTATATATGGTTATGGTCAAGCTGCTGGTGCAGTAGGAGATATGGCATTTGGTGTAGTTACACCGGGTACTATAGGATCTGCAACACAAGGTGTAGGTCAAGGTGTAATGTCTGGTATGCAACCTAATACACCTGTTACAATGCGTAATGGAGGTATGACTCATTATAATGAACATCAGGATCTACAGAATAACGCTAAACTATACTTTCAAGATGGAGGTATTCAAGGTGCTTATTGGGGAGGTTATAATGATTACCAACCTAATAAAGTAGGTAAACTTAACTATCCTGATGGTGTGCTGTATGATAAATCTACTGAGAAATATAAAGATGGTGGTATACATATAAAATCTTCACATAAAGGTAGATTTACAGATTATAAAAAACGTACAGGTAAAACTACAGAAGAAGCTTTACATTCTAAAGATTCTCATGTACGTAAGATGGCGCAATTCGCAAAGAATGCAAAATCATGGAAACATGAGAATGGTGGGTTAATTTACGAAGAAGGTGGTGAGCATTTAGGCCCTATGAGTTTAGATACTTCTAAAGGAGCTATGAGTACATTTTCTAATGGAGGTATGTTAAATACTTGGGGAGATAATAGATATATGCAGTTAAATACTCCTATAATCTATTCAGATGGGGGAGATGTACCTACAAATTATTTTAACACAGACAAAAAAGCTTATGTAGATAGCGTATTAAATGCTAACCAGAATTTAGATTGGGTTAAACGTTTATATGAAAAAAATGCACCATCTATTAAAGTTAAAGGCCAACCTGAAAGATCAACTCATTTAATGGGTGATAATGGTGAAGGGTATGTATTTCCTTACATAGTACGAGAGAATGGTCAATTAAAGCCATTTAAGACAGAGTATGAAGCAATGGATTATGCTAAAAAGACAGGTACAGGTATTCAACTACAAGGAGGTAAACAAGGTGATTGGTTTGCTGCAAATGGATATAAAACAGGTACTAATGTAAACAATAGTATAGATCCTTCAGGACATCCATACAACAATCCTAACTATGTAGTACCACAATACGCAAACGGTGGTTACCACCAATCTTCAGCAAATAACACTATAAATCCTAACACAGGTTATGGTATAGAGCCTAAAACAAAATATACTTTACCAGATGATGCAAATAATTCATACGGTGAACCTATTTATACTACAAGTGATACAACAAAATATAATGTAGGAGTTAATCCTTCTACAGGATTAAAATATAAAGATAGAGGTAAGATGTGGAGTGCTTATAAGTTTGGAGGAGAGACTCCAGTTATGAGTACTAGTGGGCAGATGTTTGAATTAGGAGGTACACAACGTCTTACACAAGACCAACCAGGAGCTAACGCTCAATTAGAAAAGAATGAAGTAATGCAATATCCTAATGGAGGTACAGATCAAGTAAATGCACCTTCACATGCACAAGGAGGTATAGACTTAAACTTACCTTCAGGTACTAGGATATTTAGTGATCATTTAAAAGACCCAAATACTAAACAAACATTTGCAAAAGTAGCTGAGAAATTTAAAAATAATAAGTGGGATAAGATATTAGACTCTAAAGAATCAGATGATCTACAAAAGAAAACAGCTAGTTTAATGCGTAAAAATAATGAACAAGCTTTAGACCAGTTATTTGAAACACAAGAAGCTATGAAAGCTCAAAAGAATGCTAAAGACCAATTTAAACTAGGCGGTACATACTTCAAAGAAGGTAGTATAGGAAGTGTTAATCCTTACTTAGGTAAGTATAAGAAAGGTGGTCAATTGCCTATGTTCTGGGATGGTGGGCAAAACACTATGGTAGATCAGACAGATGATGATAGATTTGCTTATGCTAATGCAATACAAAACCCTACAATATTACAAGGACATTACGGAGATACAGGTTATAATCAACCAACACCTGATGATATAGCAAATCAAAACTTCTACAAAGGTGTAATGTCTCAAAATTCTGCAAGTCCTAATACTAATACACCTCCTACACAGCAACCTAATATATGGGGTAAGTATGCCTCTCAAGGTTTAGGTCAAGCCGCAACCTTTTTAGGAAGTAATGTAGGTAATTTAGCTTACTTGAATGATCAAGGTAAGAACTATGATAGAGTAAACTACGGTCAAGTTAATCCTGTATTACCTGAATATAATAGAGCTAGACAAGATGTAAGAGATCAAGGTGCTGCAACTTCATATTATTTAAAGCATAACTCTAATGGTAATGCTGGAGCTTATATGAGTGGTGTGCAAGGTGTTCAAGGTAATACAAATAAAGCTTTAGCTAGTATTGATGAAAATTCAGCAAATAATATATCAAATATTAAAAATCAATTTGCACAATACAATAAAGGATTAGATATACAAAGTATGCAGCAAGAAGCTGGTAATAAAGGTCAAGCTCTTACACAGTATTATGATAAGCTTAACGCTATAGGACAAAATACTATGGGTCAAGCTAGAAATTATACTCAAAATGCTAACCAAAATCTAATGCTTAAAACTATAGCTGGTATGTACCCAGATTTTGACTATAATGAACAAACAGGTGATTGGGTACATAGGTATACTGGTAAAAAATTAGATTTAACACAACCTAAATAGTATGGCAGTTAATAGTTTTACAAGACCAGGATCTCAACAATACGTAGATCAATTTGTACCATTAGATCTTAATATGATTGCTCATGCAGGAGCTGTTAAACAACAACTTCATGATAATGAAGAAGCTTCGTATAATGAGTTAATGGGTAAACAATTTAATAGCTTATCTAAAGATAAAGAATTAGCTGAACAAGCTAAAGCTGATTATCATAAAAAATTAGAAGCCTTTGGAGATCCTAATGTAGATTTGACAGACCCTAATGTAAGAAGACAATTTCATAAAACTAAACAAGAAATATTAGATAGCTTTGGGCAAAATGGTACTATAGGTAAATTGCAAGGTAACTATGATGCGGCTATGTCTTATAAGAAAGAGCTAGATTCTCTATATGATAAGCAAGTTATATCCTCAGAAAAAAGAGATAAGTTATTTGCAGCTAGTTTAGAAGATTACCAAGGTGCAGATAAAGGTGGGTTTAATGGTATAGCAGCGGCTAAAGATGTTAACTTAGCAGAATTAGCTGCTAAAGGTATGGAGAAAATTAAAGCTGAGAAAAATCTTCAGTCTAAAATTACTCCTAGTGGTGATTATATCTATGTGTCTAAAGATGGTACAGAAACCTTAACAGAAGATAGACTTAGAGAGATGGGTTTACAATATGTATTATCTGATCCCGCAGCTATGTCTTACGTTAAACAAGATGCAGATTTAGCTACTAGAGGTTACCAAGAAATGGGTGTAGATGCTAATGGATTTGCAATACAAAGAAAACCTAAAGATCTAGTTAGAAATGAGTATATACAAAACTTACTCCATAATACAGTACATAATGTAGCCAATGCTATGGCTTACAAAAATGTAGACCATGAAATAACTGATCTACAAGAGTCTGAAGAAGCTAAGTTAATGGCTAAACATAAGGCAGATGCTTTACAAATACCTTTCACAGTACCAGTACAAGCCGCTGTAGCAGGTAGTGAGTTTAAAACTCCTACAGATATAGCAAATAAAGTACAAGCTTCTAAAGAAGCAAATCAAAGTGTATATCAAAAAGCATTAGAGTTTAAAGATCCTCAAGGTAAAAAACTATTTACTGATGGTCAATTATTGATGCTTAAAGCTATGTCAGATGGGTTAACTGATTACAAGTTATCTCAATTTTATGCTACAGGCGCTCAAGCTGATGCATTATCTCAATACTTAATGGAGATACATCAGAATAATAAAGTAGCTAAAGATACCCAAGCTTATGATGATAAGATAAAACGTGCTGCAGGGTTAGAAGGCTACCAAATTCCACAAGCCTTAGTTAAAGAAGCAGACAACGTTGTAATAAACTATATCGGAGCTAGTGAATACCTAAAATTTGCACAAGACATATTAATTAATTCTGGTAAACAAGCGTCTTTAGATGATGCGTATAAATATGCCTTAGCCAATGTTAAAGATATGCACAAAAATATGACTCTTGGCCTTTCACCATATAATCAAGAAAGTGAAATACAAGTTATAGAGGCTGATTATAAAAAGCTAAAGGAACAAAAAGCTCTTTATTTAAAAGGTAAAGACCCGAACTATAAAAAGTACATGGGTGCGTTAGAAGAAAACGCTAAAACTAAAACACAAACTTTAGGTGTCACTACTTTTGAAGATAAAAATGTAGCTAAAGGTCTTGCAGATATAATGTCTACACATTTAAATACAAATGGGGCATTAGGAGCTAATTATTTAGCTACAGGTAAACCATTAGAATCAGATGAAGATTATAGTAAAATAAAAGCTGTATCACCTGAAAACTTAGGATACTCTTATGTTAATGGTGAGTTGAGAATTATACTACGCGCTGAAGGAGAGAAATCTAAAGGTGAAAAAGCTTCATTAGGTGATTATATAAGTGTTAAAGCTCCTGAAGGAGTAGAATCTTATCTATTACTACACGGTGAAGTACCTGTACAACAATATTTAGCTAATAAAGAAATCTCTAAAGCAGAAGCTAATCCTAACGGTACAAGTGTACTTCAATTAACACCAGATGGGCAAAATCCATTAACTATTACCAGAATTCCAGAAAGTAATGTAGCGAATGCTCCAGGTAACTCTGATAGATATGCATTAACTTTAAATGGAGCTACTAACTACTACAACACTAGAGCAGATGCTATCGCAGCTATGTCTAAGTTGAATACACATAAATAATATTTAATTTATGCCTAAAATTACCCTACCTTCTCAAGAAGATTCAACTAGTAATACCCCTAAAAATACAACACCATCTACTGGAATTAAGCTTAGTTTACCTACACAAGAAGAGGTACAAGGTGATGCTGCAGGAGCCTTTGGTAAAGGTACTACTTCTAGTGTAAATCCAAATGACTACCATTTCCAATTAAAGAATGATATAAATAATGATTACTTAAGAGAGGATAGACAATCTGCACTAGACCAATTAGGTAATGCAGGAGCTAACCTAATAGGTAAAACTGCTGCATATCTAGGACAAACTGCAGGCTTTTTAGGTGGCGCTTTAACTGTACCTTTTGAAGGTATATCAGGTATGACTGATAACTGGGCAGTTAAAGCTTCAGATGAATTAAAAGATTATGTATCTAAAGAATTTCCTATATATAAGAGTAGAGGTTATGATGAAGCTAGTATGTTTGGTAAACTAGCGCATACTGGTTGGTGGTTAGATGATGGTATAGATAGGCTTGCTTTAACTGTAGCTACTTTAGCTCCAGGTATGTTGGCTGAAAGAGGTATTAGTTTAGCAGGTGGTTTAGCTAAAGTTTTAGAAGCTAGAGGTGCTACATCTTTAGCTGACGGTATGAAAGTTATGGCTGCTGCAGGTAAAATGGGTACTTTAGATGCAGCTGTCGATAAAGCTGCAATAAGTTGGGCTAAGAATCTTACAAGAGGTGAGATGATCGCTCAAGGTGTAATTACACAACCAGCGTTATCTGGTAGAGAATCTCAAGTAGCTGTAAAAAACTATTTAAAAGAGCATCAGTCAGAGAATGGTTTATCTGATGAAGAAATAGAGACAAAGTCTGCAGAAGCTGCTGTGGCTACGTTTAAAGCGAATATACCACTTACTTTGCTTAATATGGTTGTAGAGTTTCCACAGCTGTATAGGTCATTTAAAGGCACCTCTAAACTATTAGAAGATGCCTTTGAAACAACTGCGGGTAAAGTAGGTAAAAAAGCATTACCAGAAGAAGCTTCTCTACTTAGCAAAGTAGGTACTACTATAGGTAAAGCAGCTTTAACAGGGTTAGAACATGGTCAGAATGAAAGATATCAAGTAGCTATAGGTAATTACTTTGAAAAACTTTATGAAGGTAAAAGTGATGAAGAAAACCTACCTTCTACAATACAATCTATTACTAAAGATTGGTGGTCTAGTGATGATAAAAACATGGGGGCTAATACAGTATTAGGTACTGTACAAGGTGTTATAACCTCTTTAGCTGGTGTAGCTATGCATCAATATAGATTAGCTAACGGTGAAAAAACTACTAGAGAGCAAATACAAGACTTACATAGTTTATACGATAGTCATTTACATTTATTACAAGGTTTAACTGATGGGTTCTTAGCTAAAAATCCTGATGGATCTACAAAAGTAGATGGTGTAAAACCTAGAATAGATGGTGTAAAAGCCGCGATTAGTGCATCAAAAGAAAGCCAAGTTAAGTTAAATCAAATGCTTAATGAAGCAGGGCAAACTTTAGAAGGCCCTTCTGGGCAAATGTTAGTTGACCTATCTAACCATAATACTATAGAATCTTTAGCTTATGAATGGTTAAATAAACCAGGAGGAGCTAAAGCTTTAACTGATATGATTAAAGCTCAACATGAGCAATTACTTAGTACAGAAGGTACAGAGAAAGAAGTTTTAGATAAAACTACAGGAAAAAAGATTACAGTAGAACAGCATTTAAATAATATGCTAGAAACTGTAAAAAGATTAGAGCGTATTAATACTAGAATTCAGAACGCTAATATAAAAGTAAATACTGATAAATTATCAGACGAAGAGAAAGCTCAAGTAGGTAATTCTATAGCACAAACTAAAGCTGTGTTATTTGGATTAGGTTCTAAAATGACTTTTTGGCAAACCCAATCTGAGAAATTATCTAAAGCTTTAAGTGAAGCAGAAAGTTCAGAGTTACCTGCAGATAAAGATACTATAGATAAATTAAAGAAGTTATACGAATCTTCTCAAGAAGAGTTAAAACTAGTAAAAGATTCTTATACTAAAGTACTAAACCCTGAAAATATTATTTCTGCGGTAAAGCAAGTAACTAAGAGGGTTAAAGAACTAACCCCTACTTATACTAAGTTAAAAGATATAGAGGATAAACAAAAATCTTTAGAAGAACAAAAAGCTAAAGATGCGCAAACTATAGAGGATAAATATTCTAAAGACACTACGTTAAATCCTGAGGCAAAAGCTGAAGAATTAAAACAGATAGAGGATAAGCATGCAGAAGCGTTAAAAGAATTAGAAAAGCAGAAAAAAACTATAGTAAAAGAAGCTACCAAAAAAGCTGAAAAATCTAAAGAGGAATCTACTAAAGCTCCTAAAATAGAAGTATCAGATAGCACAAATGATAATCCTGCGGACTTATATAAGAATCATAGCTTAGAATTAATAGATTCTGATGAAGAATTATTCACTGGAGAATATGACCCAGAAAAACCTTCAACTATACTATCTACTCGTAGAAAAAGAAATGAGTTCACTACTGCATCTGGATTAGATGATGGTCAATCAGTATCTAGAAATAGATTCTTCAGAACTGTAGAAAGTTTATCTTCGCCTACAGAGAATAATAAACTACTTGTTGTACATGAGAGTTCTGAAGATACATTAGTTAAAAAATTAATGGCTGAAATACTAGCTGATTATACTCCTGAAGAGTTAGCAGCTAAACAAAAGGCAGATAAAGAGAAGCCTGATGTTAAAGGTATTTGGCTAGTTATAACTGATAAAGAAGGTACACCTATTAAAGGTGCTGCAGATGGTAAAATAGTTTGGTCTACAATACCTTCTGTTGAGAATGTAGGTAGCATAAATGGAAGTATCGTAATGAGCGATTCAAAAAGACTTCCTAGAAAAGAGGCTTATGTTAAGTTTAAAAGAGCGTGTACTGCAGAGAAAGGTAAATACTACCTACCTATAGTTAAACGTTCTGCAGGTATACCAAATGATGGAGAAGCGGTAGAAGGTAAAATACCTAGGTTTAGTGTTATAGGTAGTTTAGTTAAGAGCTTTAATCAATTATTCTATCCTAATAGGTTTAACTTAGTACTACCTGCTACAGGTGTTAATGGCTTAGCGCGTATTACAGATGATGTATTTGGTAAAGTAGGTACGCTATATGCAGTTATAAAGAATGAAAAAGTAATGCCTTTACAAGCACGTTTTGTTAATTCTGCTGAAGCTGCATTTATAGCTAAACGTTTAGTGAGTGCATTGCAGTCACCAAATGGTCTTACAGAAGCAGATAAAGAAGATATAGAGAAGTTTATAATGCTTGGTACTAATAAGAAAGGGTATAAAGCACATACTATATCTTACTTAGAAGATTCTATAGTACTAGGTACTGATGTAGGTAATGTTATTCATAAGAGTGATGTTACAGAAGAAAGTAGAGAAGAGTTAGAGTCTCGTATAAGCCAATGGTTACAAGAGAATAAATTAGTTAGTGCTAAAAGTAAGCACATGAACTCTCAAGCTTTTGTAAACCCTATTACGGGTAAATCTACTACATATACTGAATTCTTAGTAGCAGGTGAAAGTCCTTTATTCACTACTAAAGTAATGCCTAATGATGCAGGAGAGCCTTCTGTAGTACAACAATACTTACATTTTGCCCCAGAACCACCTTATGAAAAATTAGATACAGAGACATTTAGCGCTAAACAAGCTTTAGCTAAAAGTGCAAGTAATAGTAAAACAGCTTTAGTTGAAGATGTTTCTGAAGTTGAAGCTTTAGCTGAAGATGGTGTGCATGTAATAAGACATGGTGACGTAGATTTTAACAACCAAGGATTAGCTAGAGGTACTACAAATTTGACACCTACCATCAATGAAGAAGGTAGAAAAGATGCTGAGAAATTACATAAGCAATTCGCTAAAGTATTAACTACTCCGGCGAGTGTATTTTGTTCATATCTTAGTAGAGCTAAAGATACATTAAAGATTATATTTCCTAATTTAGATGTAGAAAGTACTACTAAAAAAGCAGACTTCTCTACATGGGATATAGGTAAGTTAGAAGGTACAGATAGTAAAGCTCTTAAAAAATTACAAGAAGAAGTAGTACGCGACCCTTCAAGATGGGATGAAAGAATAGGTGAAACAGGTGAATCTTTTAATACCTTTAAAAATCGTATTATAAAATCATTTAAAATAGCTATACAAGCTCCAGGAGCTGTAGTAATACAAACACACTCACAAGTACAAAACCTCATTAAAGCGTCTAATTTAAAGAATTTTAATTTAGATATAGAACAATTCTTACAACCTACAGAAAATACTGGAAGTTTTGATTCTTATAGAAAAAGCGCGTTAGCTTATAATCCTGAAGTAGCAGAGTCTACAAAAGATACAACTCCATCAGCACTACCTGCTGAAGTAGAATCTGTAATAGATAACTTTGACCCAAAGACTATTAGTGCAGATGCTAAACAATTTGGCACTAAACCCTCAGATGTTAAACAAGCATTTGCTGTACTAAAAGATAAACTTAAAGCCTTAGTAAAAAATCCTAGTAGAAAACAAGCTACTTTAGATAGTATATCTACTATGTTTGAGGATTTTGCAGAATTTGATGCATTTCCTATAGCTAGTAAAGAGGTTATTTTATCTTATGTTAGAAACTTTGGTAAAGTAGTTGAAAAACCTTCTGTAAAAGAAGAGGTTAAACCAACTGAACCTACTAAAAAAGAAGTAATAAAAGAGGTTAAAGAAGGTAATACACCAGCTACTATAGCTATAGCCCCTGAGTTAAGTAGTGATAGTATGGCTGATGAAGCTCCTAAAGTAGAAGCTAAACCTAAAGCCCCTTTAAGCCCTGAAGAAAAAGCTAAACTTTTAGCTAGTGCATTTAAAGCAAGTCTTGAAGATGCAGCATTAGAAGATGATGAAGATTTAAATAGGCGAGCTAAAGACGTTGTAGATGCGTCTCTAATCACTCAGGAAGAGCGCGATTGGTTTGAAGCTAATATGCCTTCAGATATACCTGTAGAGCTCGTAAAAGGCTTAATTGACAGTCAGTCATTTGGTAGATTTTTAGCTTCTGGTAAGATACTATTATCTGATATAGCAGCTAGAGGTACTTTGTACCATGAAGCATTCCATGCTGTAACTCAGATGTACTTAAAACCTGAAGAACGTAATAGATTATATGCAGAAGCTAAGAAGTTAAATAAAACCTTAATTACAAGTAAAGATGCTGAAGAATTCTTAGCTGAAGAATTTGCTCAATATAAATTAGATAGAAAACCTATTCCAGGAGCTCCTAATCGTAGTATATTATTTAAGAAATTATATGATATAATAGAAAAGATTAGACAAATATTAAACTTACCACCAAGAACTATTGAAGATTTATACAAACGTTTAGATAAAGGTTATTATAAATCTGCAAGAGTACAAAGTCAAACAGAGTTTAAAACCTTAGATCGTATAGGTAGACTATCTGTTAGAAAGACTAAAGACTTGTTAGACTACATGACAGGTGCTTTTTTACATACTTTATTCCAAAATGACTTATCTATTGAGGATATTCCTACTAAACAAAGCGCTTTAATAAACAACCTTAAGAAAAGAATCCAGAAACAGTACGACAAATGGTTTGAGTTATATCAGCAAGATCCTACAGATGCAGATTGGGCAGATAAAGTAGGTACATTTAAGTACGTATTAGACAACTGGGATTTAGTTACTAAAGAATGGTTGAAGAAAGTTAACATGCTTGACTTTAGTAAAACTATTAAAGATGAATATACTAAAGAAGAAAAGGCAGAAGCTTCTACAGAAGAATTAGACTTAGAAGCAGAAGATAATGTTACTAGAGATGAAGCTTTAAACTATGGTATAGAAGCTAATGAAGTGAGTGCATTTAGCACTACAAGTTTAAGTACTAAACTACTTATTCAATCTATGCTAGATATGAATGAAGATGGCACTTTAAAACTTAACTCTTTAGGATTACCTTATATAGTTAACTTCAAACAGACATATAATTACCTACTTAACAACTTAGCAGGATTAACTACACCTGAACAAATACTTGAAGGTCTAGCTAATATAGCTAAAGAACGTCCTGTATATCAACAATTAGCAGATAAATTAGGTACAATTAAGAATGCTTCTTACCAACAATTACAACAAATACTTCAATTTAGACAAGATTTTGCTAAGAATAAGTTTAGCTCTTATGCAACTCGTATAGAAAAGCCAGGTAAGATCTACTCAATCAATCTTACACAGCAAACAGCGGCTAATATAATTAAAGATAATTGGAAAGCTCAAGCTAAATATTTATCTACGTTAGATGAAAATGGTAAATTTAAACTAGACCAAAGTACTTTAGATGCTATAGCAAACCATAGCCTTAATACAGCTGAGTTATTAGATAAAATAGGTATATCTTTATCTCCAGAAGCTTTAGATGAATTAAAAGAAGACTACTCATTGTATTCTAATGCATTAGGTGGTATAGAACAAGCTCTCCTACAAAATGGCGGTGACATAGTTTCATTATATGGTGAAACCTCAGATAATAAAACAGATATAAATAAGTTTATCTCTTTAGCTTTAAGGCATACAAAAGATGTGACAGACCTTTCTTTCTTATCAGCTACTAAGAAATCTGTATATCCAATAGGTTATCATAACGGATTATCTATCATAACATCTGCAATTAATACAGCTAAGACATTTGATGAGTTGTGCGTTAAGTTACCACACTTAAAATCTGTTACAGCTGAGAATAGTTACTGGTTATCTTCAATATTTAACAAAGATGAGTCAGGTAAATTAACTACTAAGAAAGAAGGTTATACTATCAAGTTAGATATTAAAGATGGTATGATCTCTGGTACAGATGTTAATAAGTTAGAACTTCCTACAAAAGAGTTATCACAAGGTGATAAGTATGTACAAGAAATAAATGATATCTTATTACACGGTAGAAGTGCTTATTTAAGAGCTTCAGATAAGTCTACAGAGCATGCATTTACAGTAGTAGATAATAAAGGTAATACAGTTACTACTATATCTCCACAGTCTATAGATAGTGAT
>Ga0208506_1000054_pt1 | contig 64349 bp, 57 predicted proteins | sample CryBogCBH29Jul08_FD_184616 | JGI IMG/M metagenome (GOLD analysis project Ga0208506, IMG submission 184616) | Freshwater microbial communities from Crystal Bog, Wisconsin, USA - CBH29Jul08 (SPAdes) | ecosystem: Environmental > Aquatic > Freshwater > Lake | place: Crystal Bog, Wisconsin, USA... | reverse complement strand
GTAATGAACTAACCAAACAGGATGCTAGCGTTTAAACATTCCCTCCTGTCAATTTGACTGGTAGGAAGGGATGTACACCGAAAGCGTTTTCTGCAACATCGGAAAATGCCAGGATTCTGAAGCGGCCCCTTAACGCCAGCTGTGTGCATTGTATTCACAACCCTATGAGCAAAAGCGAGCTACTCGAATTAATTTAGGATATGATGCGACATTGAAAGCCGCAACGCTGTTGAGACAATTACCATCAATATCGTATGTTTTTTTGTATAAAGGGGTTAGGTTAAACAATAATAACTGAAGCATTAACTGTAATATTGGAGATTCAAATGCAGACTGAAGAAGAATTAGCTAATGCTCCAAATAACTGGTTTGAAGACGAAACTGATGAAGTAGATGATTCCCAGATAAAAGAGTACAATATTACGGCATCACCAAATGACTTCAACATGTCAACCATGTTCAGCTTCATAGAGTCTGGCGCTGTTAAAATTCCTGGATTTCAACGGAACTATGTCTGGGATATCAAAAGAGCATCGAAGTTGATTGAATCAATCCTTATAGGCTTGCCAATTCCACAGATTTTTCTTTATGAGGAGTCGCGTAACAAGTTTTTGGTGATTGATGGGCATCAGCGTTTAATGACAATCTACTACTTCATTAAACAGCGGTTTCCAAAAAAGGAGAAGCGTATTGAGCTTCGAAGAATCTTTGATGAAAAGGGAAATATACCAGATGACGTACTGCAGGATGACGCTTATTTTATAAAATTCAATCTTCAGCTTGCAGAGCGTTTGCCGGATCGGCCAAATCGACGGAACAAGCTCAATTTAATCGTCTGAATACCGGCGGGGTTAATCTAAAACCGCAGGAAATCAGGATAAGTCTCTATCACTCATATTTTTATGAGATGCTGTATCGCATCAACCTGGATTCTCGTTGGCGTAAACTGTTGGGATTGTCAGAGCCTGATTTGCACATGAAAGACATCGAAATTCTCCTGCGTGCATTTGCCATGATGATGTGTGGTGCTGAATACAGGCCATCAATGACAAGATTTCTGAATCTTACATCAAAACGGGCAGGATACCTTTCAAAAGAGAAAGTTGATTATCTGGAAAAACTTTTCAACGCGTTTCTTGTTTCCTGTTCTTTTTTGCCGGAGAATGCATTCTTCAGGGCCAATGAAGAGAGGGTAAATATATCTTTTATTGACTCTGTATTTGCCGCGCAATGCACAGCGGCATTTAGCAATAGCATACTTGATTTGCCGGTGTTAAGTCCAGAAAAGTTGCAATATCTCAAAATGGATCCGGAATTTGTTAGTGCAGCACAGTTTGATACAGCAAGTTCGACAAATGTTGCCAAAAGGCTTGGAAGATCAAATATAATTTTTCATGGATAAAAAAATGTCAAGCACAGAAGAAACCTTCATTGATGCGTTGTATGAAGAACAAAAAAAACTTATTGCATTTCTTCAGCAGCAGGGTCAACCATCATATTCACAAAGTGTCGAGGCGTTTCTGAGCAAGATATTTTTGTTATCTTGTGCGAGTTACTTTGAAAGTCGCATTACAGACTCAATATCTGATTATGCAAAAAGCATATCGAATTCTGACGAGGCATTGGTCTCATTGGTTCGAATAAAAGCAATTGAGCGGCAGTATTACTCATACTTTGAATGGCGTGAAGCCCTATTTTATGGGAATGTGTCAGTGGTTCTATCTTAGAGAGAACGCCGAACTTCGTGCCAATGTAAACGCCAAAAATGGCGATAGTAAGGAGTTTGTTGATCTGCGAGCAGTACGGCAGGCATTGAAAGCTCGGCAAAAGCAGTTCGAGACAGTTGCTTTGTGAATATAATGGATTAAAATTATCTTATTTTAATAGCCACTGATGTTGTGTCGACTTTTATGTTTGGTGAATTTTACAAAACGAACCCATTTGTGTCGTTTCTATAATCCACAAGAGAATGCGGTGGGCTGTCCACTCTCCACGATTTTCATTACCTTATCTTACGTAGTTATAGCAATTTCAGGATGCCATGAATCCTGCAAAAGGTTACAGAACCCTGGTAGCAGGGAAGCTTTGCTATTGATCCGAAACGGAAAGGAATTTTGAAAAAAAGTTTCAGGCGATGGAGCAAGGAGAGGAACTCCCCAGACAGAGTATTTTCTACCTCACCTCCCTTCGGTCGTTTGTGTCCCTTTCGGTTTCGGTATATCATGGGACTTTCGGATCCACTGGACAAAGGAGTAGATCGTTCGAGTGGTTACCTCCTGAAAATCCGGGTGATGCTCTTTCAGCCAATCTTCGACTTGAGCGGCACTGCAGTCAGGATAGTCGGTAACCCTTTTCTTGATAAACTCTTCATAGGGCTGCAATTTTCGGAGGCGCTGCTTCTGCAGAGCAAGAAAGTCACTGAATTCCTCCTCGGTCATTCGAAGGTACTTGCGCACCGTTACCCTATCCAAGCCGGTATTTCGGCTGATTTGGCGGATGCTTAATCCTTTTCGGGAAAGTTCTTTAACTTTGTTATACATGGTTAGCTTTTTTAACTGTCTCCTCATAGCTCTGCAGTTTGATTTGGTTGGTACCTTCAAACTACGAGCTATGGGTGTTTTTTACGCTAACCCTGGGTGATTCTTATTTTCCGATCACAGTTCTCCCAGTTGCGCAATTTTTTGTTTGGTATTGGGTGGCTTTTTGGGAATACAGTTTGCTTTCTTCCCGAATATTCAGGTTTATATTCCGTAATTTATGTCCATCGATTCCATAATTTATGCTCGTAGAATCCATATTTTACGTTCTTAAGTGCTTATGAATAAATCTTCTCATTACTCTCGTCTGATTGAAATACGCATTGCTGAAGCGCTGGCCGACACTCCCGTTGTTCTGGTTGCAGGGCCGCGTCAGGCAGGCAAAACAACTTTGGTGCGACAAATGGCAATCGAAGGGATGCGCTATCTTACACTTGATGACGAGTTGACGTTGTTGTCGGCCAAAAGTGATCCTGTAGGGATGATTCGCAGCCTTGATCGTGCTGTCATTGATGAAATCCAGCGTGTGCCTCAACTGCTGCTGGCGATCAAAAAGAGTGTTGATGAGGATCGGCGCCCTGGGCGGTTCTTGCTGACAGGATCAGCGAACTTGATGGTACTGCCTGCGGTAGCGGATTCTCTGGCTGGCCGCATGGAGACGCTCACCTTGCTGCCGCTGTCGCAAAGCGAGTTGCATGGGAGCATTGCGAATTGGATCGATGCGGCTTTTGCTGGCAGGTTGCTCAAGGTCACCATGCCAGTGACAGGAGAGGAGTTGGTTGAAGCTGTTTTGCGGGGCGGCTATCCTGAAGCGATTTCTCGTACTGATGCACGCAGGCGTAAGGTGTGGGTGCGTCAGTACCTTAATGCTCTTATTCAACGCGATGTTCGCGATGTGGCCAGCATCGACAAGCTTGATCAATTGCCCAGGTTTTTGCGCATCCTGGCTGAAATATCAGGTCAGATGTGTAATTACACCAAACTTGGTGGTCAGGTTGGTCTGGACAGCAAGACGGCTTCACGCTATACAGGAGTTCTGGAACAGATGTATTTGCTGAAGCGCATTGAGGTCTGGGCCAGGAATCGACTCAAGCGTGTTGTCAAAACCCCCAAGTTGCAGTTTATTGATGCTGGTTTGCTGTCCACACTGCTTGATTTTGGTGCGGCCGAAGCGCAGCAAGATCGCAGCCGGTTTGGCAAGATTCTGGAAACCTTCGTCTATGGTGAACTGCTCAAGCACAGTTCTACGGCGGAAGGCGACTATACATTGCTCTACTACCGTGACCTTGAGATGCTTGAAGTGGATGTGGTGATCGAAAACGCTTCCGGCCAAATGATTGGTGTCGAGGTAAAAGCCTCAGCTACCGTGAATGCTGGTGATTTGCGCGGTCTGAAAAAACTGGCAAGTGTTGCTGGCGACCTCTTCCAAATGGGCGTTTTGCTTTATGATGGCACAGAGACCATGCCACTGGGTGATGGCATGTGGGCAGCTCCATTATCGACGTTATGGGGCCAATAATCAGGGGGAGTCGCTTTAGGAGAGGCGAGCATTTAAGCCGTTACCAGCAAAAGCATCTACACCCTGATCTCCATCAACCCTAACTCTTATAGCATGGCATGGCGCCAGTCAAAAGCTACATTTTGAGCTGCCTATGATCGGAAAAGAGAAAATAATCGCCTATATTGTCCTTTTGAAACGGACACTATAACAACAAATCATCCTTTATGAAAGGATATCTGAGAGGCATAATTCGCCAAAAGATTGTTGACGTCCAGGCATCGCCTCTGCCGGAATTTACATTCAGGGATACGAGAGTGCCTGAGGTGAAAGGTAAAGCTATTGCTGTCATCGGGATGAGGCGCTCAGGAAAAACAACACTGCTGAAACAAATCATTTCTGAACGGTTGAAGCAGGGGGGGCCTCGTGAAGGTATGCTCTATTTCAGTTTTGAGGACGAACGGCTCGCTGGTATGGAGAGCAGTGACCTGGATATTGTTGTCGAGGAGTTCTATCGTCTGCATCCGCAAGTAAGAGATCATCAGAGAGCGTTGCTCTTTTTCGATGAAATACAGGTGGTACCCGGCTGGGAACTTTTCATTCGCCGTTTGCTTGACACCGAAAATGCAGAGATTTTTATTTCCGGCTCCTCTGCCCGTCTGCTGTCACGTGAAGTCGCCACGAGCATGAGAGGTCGTGCAATGGAAGCGGTTGTCTACCCTTTCAGTTTCAGGGAGTATCTCCGCCACAACAAGGTTGAACCCTCAAAGCCTGCAGAAGAGTGGACAACGTCTGATCGCTCAACCATTGAGGCTGAACTTCGCAATTATCTTGCGTTTGGTGGATTTCCCGAAGCAACTGACATCACAGGGCGTGACCGGCAGGAGTTGCTTCTGTCCTATGTCGATGTTGTGCTTCTGCGTGACGTTGTTGAGCGTTACGCAGTGACAAACCCTTTTGCATTGCGCTGGATGGTGCGTCAATTGCTTGGAAATGCAGCAGGTTCATTCAGTATTAACCGTTTTCACGCCGATTTAAAATCTCAGGGATTTTCTGTAGCAAAAGATACGCTGCACACCTATCTCGGTTATCTTGAAGACTCTTTTCTCCTCCACACGCTCTTCCTTGCAACCGATTCGGAGCGTCGCCGTATGGTTAATCCCCGAAAAATCTATCCTGTTGATACCGGCCTTATCCCTCTTTTTGATCGGTCAGGAAAAGAAAACACCGGTCATGTTCTGGAAACTGCTGTTTTTCTTGAACTTTCAAGACGAGGGTATGCAATAGGCTATGTTCATACAGCTTCAGGCCATGAGGTGGATTTTCTTGCCAGGGATATCACGAAGGGAGATGAGCTGATTCAGGTCTGCACTGACCTCACTCAATCAAGTACCAGAGAACGGGAGGTAAGAGCGCTCCTTAATGCAGCGCCAGAGTTTCGGAATGTACGGTTACGGCTGATAACACTGGAACCACCTCCAAGAGTTGAATTTCCTCCAGAAATAACCATCACTCTTGCCAGTGAGTGGCTTCTGCTCGATTGAAAGCACAAACGAGTGCTGCTTGTAAAGAACTGGATACTCTATTTTGTCACCTTTCTGCTGTACTGTTTTGTTTGGATGGTAAAATCGTGTTACGAATCAATCCTTACTATAGCAAGTGGCAGGAGTATCTTTCCAAGACTGTGGTGGAGATTTGATGAATGCTGTAAGTTGCCCACTGTCCACGATTTTCATTACATTACTGTACGTAGTTGTAGCAATTTCACGATACCATGAATTCTGAAAAAGGTTGCGGATCCATGGCCGATCAACACGGTTCATGATTGAAACACACCGGAGCAGCCATGAAAGTCGGATTTCGAGTACCATCGATCAAAAAGCGCATTGCAGCCCGCATGTCGTGGAAACGATATGCCCGTCAATCTCTGGGCCTCTCGGTACCACGCGGTTACGGCTGGATCACCGATCCCAAAAAAGCGCTCTATAACCGCGTCTATTACCGTTCGACACGGGGCTGTTCTGTAGTCCTCATTTTTATTCTCTCCACATTCGGCGCACTCTGTTATGCTGTAGCCTGGGCGTTTTAATCAATAAACTCCCTTTGCGATTTGAAAATATTGTATAATATTAGAAGTTATCTACACAGCCACTCCCTGATTCTCGTTGAGTTACGAAGCTACATACAGATTGAACGATGCGGCAATGATTTCCAGATCATTTGCGCTGTATTTCCCTGCATAGAAAAGAGCTCTTTATGACGATAATAAACTTCGAAAAAGAACAGTTGCAGCACCTTAACAATCTGCAGTTGACTGCTGAACAGGAGCAATTTCTCAGCAAGACAGTTATTGATGCAATTCATGGATCCTTTTTTATGCTGGATACTGATGCGCGACTTGTCAGGTGGAATACCTATCTGCGTGATGATTTTTTAGGGAAATCCGAAAGCGAGATGGCGGGAACTGATCTGGTTCAGTATTTTCATCCTGATGACCGTCAGTTTATTATCAGAAAAATAGAAAACATATTGAGCCATGGTGCTGAAGAGCTTTTTGAGGCGAGGGTACTTGTTCAGGGGGGGCCAGCAATCTGTTTGCGACTGATCACAGGTCGAAGAGTGATGATAGATGGTAACTATTTTCTTGTTGGCATGGGTATGGATATTACCGATCGCCAGCTGTTGGAGGAGGAGCTTAACAGGTTGACACGTGCGCTCCAGGCCACCAACAGTTGCAATCAGGCACTTATTCACACCGATGATGAAATGGAGCTGATTCAGAAGATCTGCAACATTATTGTTGAAACAGGCGGTTACCGCATGGCTTGGGTTGGTTATGCGGAACAGGACACAACAAAAAGAATACGTCCTGTTGCTCAGGCAGGTTTCGAGCAAAGCTACCTTGAACATGCCATAATTTCCTGGGCAGATGACCAGTATGGCTGGGGCCCTGTAGGCACAGCAGTTCGAACAGGAAAGCCCTGTTCCACACTTAATATTCAGGAAGATCCACAGTTTGAGCCATGGCGTATTGAGGCGATACGTCGAGGTTATGCCTCTCTTCGGAGCCTGCCGCTGAAAAATGGTGATAAGGTGTTTGGCGCACTAACAATATATTCTGAAATAGCGCACGCTTTTAATGCAAAGGAGGCAGCCCTGCTCTCCTCACTTGCCGATAATCTGGCTTATGGTATTACAATGTTGCGAAGCCGTGTAGCGCAGGAAGAGGCGGAAAATTTGCTGAAACAAAGCGAGGAGCGTTTTCGAAAACTTTTTGAACGTCATTCTGCAATCAAGATTCTTGTTGATCCTGATACAGGCAATATTATTGATGCCAATCATGCGGCAGCAGAGTTTTACGGATGGTCGATTGAAGAGTTGAGGCAGATGAGCCTGCAGCAAATCAACTCGATCTCTCCACAGCTCATAAACAGCAATTTGAAAAAATCCAGATTGTCAGAGCAAAACCGGTTTTCATTTCGTCACAGCAGGGCTGATGGCTCTATTCGTGATGTAGAGGTGTTCAGTAATACTATCGAGCTTGAGGATAAAGAGTTTCTTTATGTGATTATCCATGATATCACGGAACGTAAACGCTACGAATCTCTTATTGCTTTCCGCATCCGTCTGCTTGAAATTGCGGAGAACAATTCTATGGAACAAATGCTGAACATTACGCTTGATGAGGCTGAAAAAATGACTGAAAGCTCGGTTGGGTTTTTCCACTTTGTGGCGGATGACCAGAGGACAATTTCAATGCAGACCTGGTCAAGCAGGAGCATCAAGGGGGTGGACAAGGGGGATGCAATTGGAGTGCATCTTCAAGTCCAGGAGGATGAAATATGGAGTGATGTCATAATGGGGCGACGCTCAGTGATAGATAACGATGAGAGTCAACCGCACTATCACCGGGTTATTTCGGATGGCTATAGAGAGGTCAAGCGAACACTGGTTGTTCCTGTCATTAGGGGAAATAAGGTTTTGGCAATTGTCGGGGTTGGAAACAAGTCGGGGAGTTATGATGGAGATGATCTCATCCAGCTGGAATCTCTTGCCGACACCGCCTGGGATATCGTTGCCAGAAAACGGTCAGAACTGTCGGAACAGGACGCACGGGAAGCATTGATCCAGTCACAGAAAATGGAGCTCATTGGTCAGCTTGCTGGAGGCATCGCTCATGATTTCAACAATATGCTTGGAGTAATTATCGGTAATGTGGAAATAGCAATGGATCGGCATGCTATAGAAGAACCGCTGCTCCGTAACCTTAAGGATATTCTCAATGCTACTGAACGTTCAGCTGACTTGATGCGTCAACTCCTTGCTTTTGCCCGAAAGCTGCCAGTGATGCCAATTGTTCTTGATCTGAACACCATGATTGAGAAGATGCTCACAATACTCAGACGGCTGATTGGCGAAAACATTGCCATTGCCTGGATCCCTGACAGTCACGCTCTTTTTGTACAAGTTGATCCATCGCAGATCGACCAGATTCTTATAAATCTGTGCGTTAATGCCCGCGATGCAATTGACGGTATTGGCAATATTACTATAAAAACCGGAATAGTAAGTGTTGATCAAACTGATTCTATCACTTCATCTCCCTGCAGTAGACCTGGAGAGTATGTAACCCTTTCAGTCACCGATGATGGTTGTGGTATTAAAAAAGAGTACTTCCTTCATATATTTGAGCCATTTTTCACCACCAAAGGGCATGGTAAAGGGACTGGTTTAGGGCTTTCGACGGTCTATGGGATTGTCAAACAGAACAACGGCTGTATCGACTTTCAGAGCGAACAGAACAAGGGAAGCACGTTCACCATCTATCTGCCTCGTCATAAAGGTTACTCCGGCCCTGATGAGAGTGAACAACCTGAGCCATCGATCAAGTATGGCAAAGAAACAATCCTTCTTGTTGAGGACGAGCCTGATATCCTTCATCTCTGCGAGCGTATGCTTGTACAGTACGGATATAAGGTTCTTTCAGCCTCAAAGCCGATTGAAGCTATTCAGATCAGTGAAAAATATAGTGGCAGCATTGATCTGCTTCTGACGGATGTGGTTATGCCCGGGATGAACGGATCTGATCTTTCCAATAGGCTTCAGTTAACCAGGCCCTCTCTTAAAACTCTCTTTATGTCTGGCTATACCGCCGATGTTTTTTTATCCTGCCAGGAACTTCATGCTGGAGTTCATTTTATCCAAAAACCCTTCTTTTTCAAATCGCTGATTTCGAGTGTTTACTCCATACTCAACCAGGTTGAGCACTGACTCTGGGCGAAAAACATCACAATGGCATCTTGATCTGCGGTAACTATCAAAAAAATATTCAACTATCTCTCCTTGACGATATCGGGATTATGCAAAATATCAGTAAATTAAAAAAGATAGAGTTTTCGTACTTAAAAGTATTGAAACTATGATGATGTATTGAATGTTAGGTAACTTTCAGCATTTCATAACGCCAAAACCACATACTGCCATGGGAACCACAACAACAAAAGCTGATCTGGTCAATGTTATTTCCCGCAGAACAGGTCTGACGCATGATGAAACGGAATCTGTTGTTAATTGCCTGTTTGAAAGTATTATTGATTCATTGAAAACAAGGAAACGCATTGAGATAAGAGGGTTCGGCTCATTTAATATAAGGCACAAGAACCTGCGGCAGGCTCGAAACCCGAGAACAGGGGAGAAGGTTACTGCGGCGGCAAAGGATGTTCCCAGTTTCAAGATTTCGAAGGAGTTCAAGAGCGCGGTAAGTGAGAGTCTTAAAACTGTCAGAGAGTAGTTTCAAGACAAATGCAAGAGACAAGAACAATGAATGTTATCGCTGTTAATGGAAGTCCTCATCATGAGGGGAATACTTTTCATGCTCTGATGAGAGTGGGCAGGCAACTGCAGGAGAGTGATATCAATTTTGAAATTATACACGTTGGCAACAAAGCTGTCAGGGGCTGTATGGCCTGCGGGAAGTGTGCCGAAAACAAGAATGAACGCTGCAGTATTGAAACCGATCCCCTGAATGACTGGATTCAGCAGATTAAAACAGCTGACGGGTTGATTCTTGCTTCACCGGTCTACTATGCGGGTATTGCGGGTACCATGAAATGTTTTCTCGACAGGGCATTTTATGTTGCGGGAAGTAATGGCGGTCTGTTCCGTCAGAAAGTGGCTGCTGCGGTTGTAGCTGTTCGACGTACAGGGGGCTCTACGACATTCGATAGTTTAAACCACTATCTGACCTATTCAGAAATGATTCTTGCAACCTCTAATTACTGGAATATCGCTCACGGAAGAGTGCCTGGCGAAGTGTTGCAGGATGCGGAAGGAGTGCAGATTATGGATGTTCTCGGGCGAAATATGGTGTGGCTTCTTAACATGCGCGACCAGACAAGGGCTTCGCTTCCACGGCCTGAATCTGTCGGCAAGATCTATACCAACTTCATCAGATAAGCAAAAGACCGGATGTTCAACTTCCTCTCAATTTGGAAGAAACCGGTTGACTTTTTAAACACCAGCCTGAAGTTGCAGTGGTGAAATGGTAACCCCATACCAGCCACCAGGCATTATTTTTTTTCCCAGTATCAATTATATTCTTGCTGCCGTACTCTTTGCCATTCCTGATACCCGAAGCGGAAATATCCATTTAACCAATAATGAGTGTTGTTATGAGAGGTAAATTTTTCGGAATTTTGCTGGTTTTAGTTTTTTCTTCACTCTTTACGCTTTCGGGCTGCAGTAAAAGAGAGAAAATCACCAAACTGCAACAACTTGATGGCAGGGAGATTGCTGTCCCGACCGGAACCGTTGCCGACAAACTTGTCCTTTCAAAATTACCCAATGTGAAGTTCAAATACTTCAACAGTGTTATGGATGCTGTTTTGGCGGTCAAATCCGGGCATGCTGATGCGGCTGCTTATGATGAGCCTATCCTGAAGAATATTACGGCAAAAAACAAGGGACTGGTAGTGCTTTCGGAGATGATAACCACCGATAATTACGGATTTGCTGTTCAGCCTGATAATCGGGAGCTGAAAAGAAATATTGATCTTGCTGTCAGTGAGCTTAAAAGAAATGGCGGTTATGATGACATGATGCGGCGCTGGTTTCCTAAAACAGGTAATCCTGCTCTGATGCCTGATATTCCATCAAGCGGGAGTAAAGGAGTGTTGAGGCTTGGCACATCAAGTGTAACGGAACCCTTTTCTTTTGTCGATGGCTCAGGTGGTATTGTGGGTTTTGATATTGAACTTGCCCGTTATATTGCCAAAAAGCTTGACAAGAGACTTGAAATCGTCAATATGGAGTTTGGTGCAATGATTCCTGCGCTGATTTCCGGCAAGGTTGATATGATTGCGGCATGTATCACCATTACCGATGAGCGAGCAAAAAAAGTGCTTTTTTCTGATCCTTATTACGTTGGCGGCATTGCAGCAGTGATCAATGAATAAAAAGGTTTTTATGGAGGGGCTGGTGAAAACAGTGGAAGCAACGCTGAAGCTCTTTATGAAACGTTGGCTTTTTATTGTTGTAGCAGGCTTTCTGCTTTGTTCGGGTTGTGCCGGCGAAGCATATTCTCAGACATCGCTATTGCAGCACAAATCACCTTCTGGTTTTGTGGTGCCGGAAAGCAGGCTGAAAGGTAGTATTCCCTCATTTATTACTGGTATTGCCAACAGCTTTCAGAGTAATATCGTCCAGGAAAATCGTTATATGCTTATTCTGGAAGGTTTTAAGACTACTGTTGTTATTTCTGTGCTCTCAACCTTATTCGGCACACTCTTTGGCGCGATGGTCTGTTTCATGAGGATGTCGCATAACGTCATACTCAAGATATTGGCGAAAACCTATATCTCAATTTTACGTGGTACTCCGGTTCTGGTGTTTCTGATGCTGATATTCTATGTGGTCTTTGCTTCAGTAAATATCGATCCTGTATTTGTTTCCGTTATTGCTTTCGGGATGAACTTTGCAGCCTATGTCTCCGAAATATTTCGATCCGGCATTGAAAGTATTGACAAAGGGCAGTCTGAAGCAGGTATAGCTATGGGCTTTACCAGAGTTGAGACCTTTCTTTTTATTGTTTTGCCACAAACCGTCCAGCGAATTTTACCAGTGTATAAGGGGGAATTTATTTCGCTGGTAAAAATGACCTCCATTGTTGGATACATCGCTGTACAGGATTTGACCAAAGCGAGTGACATTATTCGCAGTCGTACATTTGATGCCTTCTTTCCCCTCATTATGGTTGCCGTTTTATATTTTCTTATTTCATGGATTCTGATGTTGTTCATGGAGTATGCAGAACGGCTGACAAACCCTAAACTCAAAAGAAAACCTCTAACTGCCGCATGATAAAGATTGAGCATCTTTCCAAAAGTTTTGGAAATTTGGCAGTGCTGCGAGACGTCAACGTTGAAATAAAGAGAGGAGAGGTTATTTCAATTATCGGCCCTTCCGGTACCGGTAAAAGCACTCTTTTACGCTGTATCAACCTGCTCGATCGTCCAAGCGGTGGCTTAATTCGTATTGATGAAGTGGATATTCTTGATCCAAAGGCCGATGTGCCAAAAGTCCGTCAGAAGATGAACATGGTTTTTCAGTCGTTCAATCTTTTTGCTCATCTCTCCGTGATGGATAATCTGAGTATCGCCCCGATAAAACTCCTTGGTATAAGCAAACAGGAAGCGGAACGCAAGGCCATTGATCTTCTTAAACTGGTTGGACTTGCCGAAAAAGCTGATAGTTATCCTGATGAACTTTCCGGAGGTCAGAAACAACGGGTTGCCATTGCGCGATGCATGGCTATGGATCCAAAGATCATTCTTTTTGATGAACCGACATCTGCGCTTGATCCCACCATGGTCAGTGAAGTTCTGTCAGTTATCCGTCGCCTGGCCAAAGATGGCATGACCATGGCGATTGTCACCCATGAAATGGATTTTGCCAGAGACGTTTCAAACAGGGTGCTCTATATGGATGAGGGAGTTATCTACGAAGAGGGTACACCTCAGCAGATATTTGACAATCCCCAGAAAGAAAAGACCAGGACATTTATAAACAGGATAAGAAGTTTCAGCTGTCATATCACCTCTCCTGACTATGATCTCTATGCCATGAATGCTGAATTGAAACTCTTTTGTGAAAAACAGATTCTCCCGCTGAAGACTCGACAGAATCTTCTCCTGCTTGTTGAAGAGATGCTTCAGATATACAATCCAGTTCTCTCCAGGGCGCTCCTTGATATCAATCTTGCCTATTCAGAAAAGAAAGAGAGTCTGGAAGTTGTTTTTGAAAGTACGGGTGAGACTATGAATGTGCTTGACAAAAATCGATTGCCTGATAAGATGGGGTTAACCATTATCCAGAGCGTGACGGAGAGTATTGAATATCAGCGACTGAACCATAAAAACCGGATAACCTTGATTGTGAAAAAAAATTAGAGGTATCCCGGGCTTAGATATGATTACTCTTTTGCCCACCTCTCCCGACTTCATACATGCAGCAGCCATGAATCCCCGGAAAGCCAATAAAATCAAGGGGTGTTTTTGTTTTTGCCGTTGTAGTGCCTAATGAAATATATATTTCGTTTTTTTTGTTTCTTTTTTTGTATTTTTCTGATAAAGTCTTTCTCATTGTATCAGCATGCTCCATGTTCGTCCGAGTCAAATCAACACCGAATTCACCAAGGCAAGCCGTACAGATTGTTGCCAGTGAACGCGTTGGCGACAAGGTCATTCAGCGCATTATCCGTCATATTGGCATTGCTTTGAATGATGATGAGCTGGTTCGATTGAAAGAAGTTGCCGAGTTTATTAAAGCTCGGCTTGAGGAACAATCCGCTCCGGCACTCTTCCGTCCTGATGAATTGGCTCGAATGACTATCGAAGGACGAAAAAAGGCTGACTTGTCGCCAGATAAGCCGTTGCGGGTAGATTTGAAGCAGCTTCGGGAAGAAAGCCGTGTGGTCGTCGGCATCCATGAAATTTATGGCAAGCTGTTTGATGAGCTTGGTTTTGACCGGGTGGTTGGTGACCCTGCACGGCGGGTACAGGCGGCCAAGACGATCAAACATCTGGTGATGGCCAGAATTGCCAATCCGGCAAGCAAACGCAAGAGCCTCATCGATCTGGAACGAGACTTCGGGATCAAACTCGATTTGAATGCGGTGTACCGGACGCTGGATTATGTTGATGAACAAAGTCTGGAACGGATCCAGAAGAAAGCATGGGATGCGGTGACAGGGTTGTTCGCTGAGAAAATCGATGTTGTTTTTTATGACTGCACGACCCTGTATTTTGAGTCTTTTACTGAGGATGAGTTGCGGGAAAAGGGCATGAGCAAGGAACATAAGTTCAGTGAAAGCCAGGTATTACTTGCCATGATGGTGACCAGGCAAGGGCTTCCGCTTGGATACCGACTTTACAATGGAGCAACGTGGGAAGGTCATACACTCAAAGATGCTATTGCACATCTGGAAAGCATGGTTGAGGTTGACCGTGTGGTGTTCGTTGCCGATGGTGGATTGCTCTCGAAGGATAACCTTGATCTGCTTGAGCAGAGTAAAAAGCAGTACATTGTTGCTGCACGCTTGAAGAGCCAACCTGAAAGTATCAAGAAGCAGATTCTGGATAAAGAGAGTTATCAGCAGGAAGATAAAATGCTGTTCAAAGAGATAGCATTGCCGGGAGAACGGCGACTGTTGGTCAACTACACGGAAAAACGGGCAAGAAAAGATGCGCATGACCGTCAAAAAGCGCTGGTCAAAATGCAGAAGAAAATTGCCAAATCGAAAAATCCTGAATCGTTTATCAGTAACACCTCCTATCGGAAATATCTGAAGATAGAGAAGCAGCAATCAGTGAAGATTGATGAAGAAAAAATCAGGTATGCTGAACAGTGGGATGGGCTGCATGGTGTCATCACCAATGTTCAAACCATGCCAGCAAAAGAAGCTTTTGAGCAATACCGGGGATTGTGGCAGATCGAAGAATCATTCCGGTTAACCAAACATGACTTGCGAGTTCGTCCCATCTATCATTGGACGCCAAGACGAATTCAGGCGCATGTGGCCCTCTGTTTTATGGCATTGGTGTGTATCCGGCATTTATCGTATCGGGTAAACCTGCAATACCAACCACTGTCGCCGGAAATCATCCGCAATGAACTGGTGCATGTGCAGCAGAGTGTCCTCATCCACAAAACCAAGGGAAGTCGATATGGCATCCCGTCAAAACCCACCCTGCACGCCCAGAAAATCTATCAGGTCATGGGTGAAAAACTCAGCGTCACACCGTTTTTGATGATGTAATGCTCTTTGAAAATTACTGCCTTGTAGTGCCTTGTTTCAAAGGCATACCCCCGTCTTTATTGGGTTTCCAGGTTTTTGTGTATGAAGTCGGGATAAAAACCGGATAACCTTGATTGTGAAAAAAAATTAGAGGTATCCCGGGCTTAGATATGATTACTCTTTTGCCCACCTCTGATACGCAAGGTTATGTATCAGAGGTGGGTTTTTTATGGGGGTAGGGTGTTGTGTTATATCGCCATTTTGATAACAACAGGATCTGTTGTTCCTTCAGCAACTGTGACCATTGTTTTGCCTTGTGGCTTGAGTTTTTCGTTCCAGGCAGTGATCTCATAGACACCGGCAGGAACATTTGCAATAGTGAATTTACCGTCATGCTCGGTTACGGTTGCATATTGATTATCAGTAACGATAACCCAGCCGGACATTTCAGCGTGAACCTTGCAGAGTAAAGGAACTACGCCAGGCTTATCAAAGGTAACCGACTTTGATTGGTGATCATAAGTATTCAGATCAAATTGTTTGGCACCGCTTGGTGAATTGATATTGTGATAGATTTTATCGTTATTTTTAAAACGAATGGTCGATCCGACAGGAATCGTTGTTATTTTAGGCACAAAAGTTAAATTTTCCTGATCTATAGATTTATGCTGCGGTACAATTGTACTCTTGACACCGACCAGATAGATAACGGTATCTTTTTTGTACTTCGACACGTTGGTCTCAACCATGCCAGTGATGGTTCCATTGCTGAAAGCGTTAGAGGTGGTAAAGCCGAAGCTTAGCATAAGCAAAGCCGTTTTTATGAATCTTGATTTACTGTTCATCATCATCATCTCCTTAAGTTTTGTTGTTTGCAATATTGCCCTGCAAATCAGACGAATCAACCTGCAGTAGGCATTGTAATCAATACTCTCTTAATGGAGACTTAACGGGAGCTTAAATTTTACGTAAAAATATCGTTCTTCTTGATCAAGGTATTTATCAGATGACTTTTCACTGAAGGTCTGAGGGGAGGCTGATACCTCCGGTAATGGTGTTGAAATCAACAGGGAATGATGGCTCAAGGTTATTGAGACGATCCCGTCCTTCAGGCATGGCGTGAACCCCAGTGGGCAGTTTATTATGGACACGAATATACTCAAGCAAATAATTGGTGAGGCGATAGTATCCACTCGGCTTTCCAGTCAATTCAAGCAGTGGCTTGCCGATTGCCCAACGTTCAACTATTTGTTCGACGATTGCCTGATTCTGGTTTTTCTGGCTCTCCATGCGCGGTTTTATCTGATTTATGAGAGAGAAACAAACTTGCCTGCTTATTTACGGAATATTAACCAGTAACAAAAATTGTGTGGTGCTGTAAAAGGGGGGTTATACATAAATTAGCTGTATATTACAGCATGCAGTTGATTGAACTTACCAACAAGGGGGGTGGTTATGATGACATTTAATCTGATGACTGTTCTGATTCTTCTGGCGGCTTTTCTGGCTTCATCGGTTAAAATTCTCAGGGAGTATGAGAGGGGCGTTGTTTTCCGTCTTGGACGTATTATTGGAGCAAAGGGGCCGGGGCTTATTATTCTTATTCCAGGGATCGACAAGATGGTCAAGGTTGATCTTCGCACGGTAACGCTTGATGTGCCTCCTCAGGACATTATCACTCGTGATAACGTATCGGTGAAGGTCAGTGCTGTTGTCTATTTTCGTGTGCTTGATTCAATCAAGGCTATTGTTGATGTAGCGGATTTTCACTTTGCAACCTCGCAGCTTGCCCAAACCACACTTCGCAGCGTCTGCGGGCAGGGGGAGCTTGATAATCTGCTTGCTGAACGGGATGAAATCAATGACCGCATCCAGTCTATTCTCGATAAGGATACTGAGCCATGGGGTGTCAAGGTGAGCAAGGTTGAGGTGAAGGAGATTGATCTTCCCGAAGGTATGCGCCGTGCAATGGCTAAACAGGCTGAGGCGGAACGGGAGCGTCGTTCGGCCATTATCAATGCGGAAGGGGAGTTCCAGGCTGCCCAGCGGCTTGCTGATGCAGCTGCTATTATTTCAGGTACCCCTGCAGCCCTTCAGCTTCGTTATCTGCAGACACTGAAGGATATTGCCGCTGAGAATAACTCAACCACTGTTTTTCCTATTCCGATGGATCTTTTTCGACCTTTTTTTGAAATCAAGCCCCCGGCTCCTTCCCAGACAACCTAAATTATTTCAATAATGTTTAAAATTCATACTATTCTCTGTCCCGTCGACTTTTCAGACGCATCCAGAAAGGCGATACGCTATACGGAGGAATTTGCCGGGAATTTGTCGGCATCTGTCTATCTGCTGAATGTGGTTGAGCCGCGGCCTATGGCGGTTGACGTATCGCTCAATTATGTACCGTTTGAAGCTGATCTTGAAAAAGCCGCAAAAGATGACATGGAGGTTATTCTCGAGGAATTTCATCGTAAAGGTTTCAAAGCTGAGTATGGTGTGGTAATAGGCAATCCTGCCGATTCGATTCTTGAAAAAATTGAGGAGCTCAATATCAATCTTGTTATTATGGGCTCTCATGGAAAAAAAGGACTGAGCCGTCTGATCATGGGCAGTGTGGCCGAGACTGTTGTCCGCAAGGCCAATTGCCCGGTACTGATTGTGAAATCGGAAGAGAAGGAGTTTATCGGCGACGAGTAAAGGCTTCCATCATGGTTTTTGCGCCACTGAAGGGGCTGATTTCGGCTGAGAGCACCTGCTGTTCAATGCTCTCTTTGGTGGCGATCACGGAGGAATTTGAGAAGAACTCTTTTTTCAGCATCTCTTCAAGCACAGTGTAGAGCAGACTTTTGAGTTGTTTTTGACGCCGTTTTTCAAGGGTATGGCTCTCCTGCATTGCTGCAAAAAATTCGGAAATGTTCTGCCAGACCTCGGTAATGCCTTTGCCGGTAAGGGCTGAGGTCAGAAAAACATCACGTTTCCATGCAGGATGTTTTATCGGCAGCATCCTGAGCGCGGCTTCAAATTCCGCTCTTGAAATAGCTGCAATGCCGGATTGATCGCCGTCAGTTTTGGTGATTGCCACAGCATCGGCAATTTCCATGATACCGCGTTTGATACCCTGGAGTTCGTCGCCGGAGCCGGGCAGCATAAGCAGCAGAATAAAGTCAACCATGGTGTCAACAAGCACTTCCGATTGACCGACCCCTACGGTTTCAACAAGAATAACATCATAGCCCGCAGCTTCACAGAGTACGATGGCTTCATGGGTTTTCGGCGATGTACCGCCCAGATAGCCCGAAGAGGCTGTCGGACGTATAAAGGCCTCTTTTCTGGCGGTAAGTTTTTCCATGCGAGCCTTGTCGCCGAGGATACTTCCTTTGGATTGATGGCTGCTTGGGTCAATGGCCAATACAGCCAGGGTAAGCCCCTGGCTGATGATCAGCTCGCCCATAGCCTCGATAAAGGTACTTTTTCCTGCTCCCGGTGCACCAGTTATACCTATGCGTAATGATGAAGTTTTTTTTGCAAGGCAGCGGTCAAGAATTTCATGTGCCTTCTTCTCATGCTCTGGTTTCAACGACTCAATCAGGGTGATTGCACGGCTCAACATATGTCGGTCACCGTTCATGATGCCGCTGACTACGGTATCGACGTCCGGGTCGTGATAGGGCTTCAGACGGCTATGAATGATACTGCTGTTCATTGATCAAAGCGCGCAATAAGCTGTTTGAGAATAGTCGTGGCAGCTTCTGCAATGACGGTACCAGGACCGAAAATACCGGCAACTCCCTTTTCATAGAGGAACGCGTGATCTCTCTCTGGAATAATGCCACCGGCAATAACAAGGATATCCTCTCTATGCTTTGCTTTCAGTTCCTCAATGATTTTCGGAATAAGGGTCTTGTGACCTGCGGCAAGGCTTGATATACCGATTAGGTGAACATCATTGTCAAGCGCCTGCTGTACCACCTCCTCAGGGGTCTGGAAGAGAGGACTGATATCGACGTCAAAGCCAATATCGGCAAACCCGGCTGCAATGACTTTTGCTCCGCGGTCGTGGCCGTCCTGTCCAACTTTCGAAACCATGATTCTCGGTCGTCGTCCATCAAGCCCGGCAAAGGTATCGGCAAGCTGCTGTGCCTCTTTAAAGATGGTGTTATCCTGCATCTGGGACATATAGACACTGGTGTTAAGCCTGGTGATGGCGCGGTACCGTCCGTAGGTTTTCTCACAGGCTGATGATATCTCTCCCAATGTAGCTCTTTTTCTTGCTGCGTCAACGGCCAGTTCAAGCAGATTTCCCTCACCTGATGCAGCGCTCTCCTCAATTTTCCGTAACGCGAGAGCTGTCTCTTCACTGTTCCGTTCCGCTTTGATCGTTGCAAGGCGCCGGAGCTGCTGCTCAAGAACCAGGGTGTTGTCCACTTCAAGCAGCTCAATATCAGTTTTGCTGGTGGTTTTATAGCCGTTAACACCCACAATGATCTCTTTGCCGCTGTCGATTCTTGCCTGCTTGCGGGTTGCAGCCTCTTCGATCTGAAGTTTTGGAAGCCCCTGTTCAATAGCCTTGACCATCCCTCCTGCGGCTTCGATATCGCTGATGATCTTCCATGCTTTTGTCGCAAGCTCTCCGGTAAGGTATTCGACATAGCTGGAGCCTGCCCAGGGATCAATGCTTCTGGTGATATCTGTCTCTTCCTGCAGGTAGAGCTGTGTGTTGCGCGCAATTCTTGCTGAAAAGGGAGAGGGAAGCGCGATAGCCTCGTCAAGCGCATTGGTGTGCAGAGATTGCGTGTGACCGAGTGTCGCTGCCAGGGCCTCAAGACAGGTGCGTGTAATGTTGTTGAAAGGATCCTGCTCTGTCAGGCTCCAGCCGGAGGTCTGGCAGTGGGAGCGAAGCATCAGGGATTTTGGATTTTTCGGATTGAACTGCTTGACGATTTTTGCCCAGAGCATTCTTGCCGCCCGAAGCTTGGCAATCTCCATGAAATAGTTCATGCCCGTAGCCCAGAAGAAGGAGAGGCGGGGTGCAAATGCGTCGATATCGAGGCCTGTTGCAAGGCCGGTACGGATATATTCCAGTCCGTCGGCAAGCGTAAAGGCAAGTTCAAGATCAGCTGTCGCACCCGCTTCCTGCATGTGGTAGCCAGATATGCTGATTGAATTGAACTTCGGCATATGGCTGCTGGTGTAGCGGAAAATATCGGCAATGATTCTCATCGAAGGTTCTGGAGGGTAGATGTAGGTGTTGCGAACCATGAACTCCTTGAGAATATCATTCTGGATTGTACCGCTCAGCTTTTCAGCTGGAACGCCCTGCTCTTCGGCAGCGACGATATAAAAAGCCATGATTGGAAGCACAGCTCCGTTCATGGTCATGGAGACTGAAATATCTCCAAGAGGGATTTGATCAAAGAGAATTTTCATGTCCTCAATCGAGTCCACAGCCACACCAGCCTTTCCGACATCACCGACAACCCGCTCATGATCGGAATCGTAACCCCGATGGGTTGGAAGATCGAAGGCAACGGAGAGTCCTTTCTGGCCGGCAGCAAGATTCTGGCGGTAAAAGTGATTCGACTCCTCGGCTGTTGAAAATCCGGCGTACTGTCGGATAGTCCACGGCCTTGTGGTATACATTGTGGTATAGGGGCCTCCGATGTAGGGGGCAAAGCCTGGCGCAAAATTCAGTTGCCGAACCTCTTCAACGTCAGATTCATGGTATATGGATTTGATCCCGATGCCTTCTGCAGATGTCCAGTTTGTCGGTGGAGCCTCGCAGCATTGTTGATGAGTGGCGGGATCGGAAGAAAAAATATCAATTTCAGAAAAGTCCGGTCTCATTTCACTCCGGTTTTATGTTGGTAGGATTTCAGCATTTCGAGGACGTTGATGCCAGTGTAAATAAAGCTGTCAATACCTGCATTGAGCAGCTTTTCATGCTCTTTAGGCGGTTTACCGGCCATGACTGTGATAATACCTGGCTTAAGGGCGCGAAGGCTGGAAGTGAGGTTTAAGGCTGATGGCACGGAATCTTTTTCAGCAATGCAGAGCACAATAATGTCAGGATTGCTTTGAAGTGCGGCGCGGTAAGAACTCTCTTCAAGAGGAAGTGCTGTCCTATCGGCAATTTCAAAGCCGCCGCATTTAAAAAAGTCTTCGGCAAACGCTGCCTGACGGAAGCTTACAGCCGGATCACCAAGCATCCAGATAAATATTGATGGTGTTCGACCGCTTTTCAGGCCGTAAGAGAGGGTTTTAAGACGCAGTAACTCATAACCGGCGGTTTCATTACCTTCAGGGAGTTGTTCAACCGCCACTTCAAGTGCACTCATTTTCTCCACCTGTTCGGCACCGAGAGGCCATGGATATCGATTGACGCCGATAATTGTTTTTTTACGGTTGTCGAGTGTTTTGCGGCGCTTTGTTTCAGCCTCTGATATTATTCTCTGAATGAAACCGCGGTCATTTGCCTCTGCAAGACCTCCTTCCGCTTCAATCTCTTTAAAGAGAGTCCAAGCAGATTCAGCAAGATTTTTTGTCAGGGTTTCAATGTAATGAGAGCCATGTGCAGGATCGACAACCCGGTCAAGAGAGGCCTCTTCCTTGAGAATGAGATGAATATTGCCGGTAATCCTTTCAGCAACCTCTGTATTGACGGAAAGCCCGGTATCGAACGCTCCTATCTGCAGGGTATCGTAACCGCCAAGCACCGCTGAAACAGCTTCTGTCGTGAGCCGGAGCACATTTGTGTAGGGATCAAGGAGAGAGTGGTTTCTTTTTGATGTTCTGGCAAAAAGGGCCGGCAGCGATTTCCCAGATGCTCCGTATGCCTTCAAGAGATGCATGAGAAGATATCGCAGGGCTCTGGGTTTTGCAAGTTCGGTAAAATGGCTTGAACCAACCGGCAGAATGATGTTTATAGCCGACACAATGCTGTCAGCCGGAACCCCTGCCGCAAAATAACGGTGCAGACAGTCGCTCACTCCGCCAAGTGCCAGTGCGATTTCCTGAACAGCGGTTGAACCCTTTTCATGGTAGGGGATGATATCAATACCGAGAAGTCCGAACAGCGGAAACAACTTTCCAAAAGAGAAAAGCTCGGCATCCTGTTCAATTGTTGCAGCAGATGACTCAGCAAGCAGCCCGCCGGAATTTTCGGAAAAACCCGGAATCGCAAGAAGGGTTTTAAGCAGTTCAGCAGCAGGGGGGAGGTTGCCGGAAAAGAAGATGGCAACTGCCTCTGGCTTGATTCCATTAAACAGGTGGTTGAGATTTTCCGGAGAGCAGAGTGCCGGATCGGTTATCAGGAACTCAATTGCGGCTGCATCAAGTTCAAAGCTTTGCAATGCGGCTTTGTTTGCAGCGATTGGGTCATCAACAATAATCTGCCGGCAATTTTTCCAGCTGTTGATCGGTTTATAGAATGGTATGTCAAGAAGTTGTTCTTTTTCTTCATGGCTGTACCAAGGCTCAAGCTTGAAGCCGTCCGGTGTCTGCCAGACTATGCTGTCATAAGGAGTTTCCTTGAGCTCGGCGGTCGCCTTTTTTTTCCAATCCTCCCGGCTGACCGCCGGGAACTCATGGAAGAGAGAATCAGGCCGGGAGTGTGTCATAACTTCATTTAGAATTGTTCATAAAAATCGGCAGACTATGCTTCTTGTGCTTCAAGCTGTTCTTGCTCGATTCTGTACTCTTTGAGAATGTCGGTGATTTTAAACTTCATATTTTGCGGCAGCGATGTTCTTTCAACAAAACCCTTCTGCTGCAGCCACCAGGTTGTCTGGAAGTCTCTTGTTGTAGGTTTTCCAGTATACTGCTCAATGACACGCTTGCCGGAAAATCCGATATTGCCCGCATTATGTTCAAAGAGTTTTATCCCTCTTGATGCTATACCTATGGCAACGCCACCGAGCGTTGGATCGGTAATGATTGAGATAACAGGGAGTCCAGCTCTTTCAACACTTGATATGGCAACATGCAGCTTCGGCAGGCCAACCATCGAAGAACATCCCTCATGCATTCTTGCGCCGCCGCCCGTAGCCTGGACAATAAGCGGTACTCCCTGTTTAATGGCTGCTTTACTGGCACGCCAGATTTTTTCAGCAGTGGTCATGCAGAACGAACCGCCAAGAAAGTTGAAGTTGGTTGCGCAAAATACAACCCGTTCGCCCAGGATTGTTGCATCGCCGGTTATAACCGATGCAGCTGCGCCGGTTTTCTGTTGTGCCTCATTCAGCTTTTTGCGGTAATCGGGGAACTTAAGGATATCCCTGTCGACAATGTATCGCGTGTCGGCATGTTCCTGGAACGACCCGGGATCAAGGATCAGGTCGATGTAGTCATGGGCAGTGAGTCTGACGTAGCGGTGACCACATATTTCACAGACAAAATTGTCTGTAAGCAGTTTGGTGTAGAGCACCGGATCAAGGATCTTTTTGCCCATAAGGTTGTGGCAGTTTTTGTGCCGGGCAACAAAGAGGAGCCTCTTTGGTTTGTGGATAAAGTAGGAAACCGGCTTTTCAAAAGCAACAATCTCTTCTTCAGTAATGGTGTTCCACTGGCCGATTTTTTCCCAGCGCTCCATTCTTCTCGAAAAGATCTTGTTTGAAGGTATTTTGCTCAGCTTGTCAAGCCACTTGGCCATTGACTTTTTGAATGACTGCAGGGCAGCCTTCGGGTAGTGGTGCGCTGGACCGTCAGGTTCACGGATAATTTCATCAATGATGCCGTTTTTCAAAGCTTCTTTCGCGGTTATCTGTGAAATCTCCGCAGCAAAACCTGCTTTTTCCCGTGTACGGAAGAGAATCGATGAACAGGCTTCAGGCGAAATGACCATGTAGGTTGAATATTCCATGGCCAGGACAGCATCGCAACCGGTCAGGGCAATGGCGCCGCCGCTGCATCCCCGGTTGATAATGACTGATATCGTTGGAACTGTAGCTTCAGCAAGGAGCTGCATACAACGGCCGATTTTCCACGCAATGCCTCCAGCCTCCGATTGTTCGGTAGGGTCAGCACCGGCCGTGTCAATAATGGTTATGATAATACGGTTTTCCTCTTCGGCAAGTTTGATGGCATTGTTTGCTTTTTCAAATGCTGCTGGTGTCGGCATGCCCTGATTCCATTTCTGGATCTCCTCTGGACTTCTCATCAGCTTGCGCATCAGCACAAAATCAGATGTTGGTCCAGATTGCTGTCCGATAAGCATGACTGGCCAGGAGGTTTTCCCATTGCGCAGGACTGCCCGGTGTGTCTGGATGATGCAGCTGCCGTGCAGATCGTTCTGCAGGCACTCCTCCGCATCGGTAAAGACGGTCAGATAATCAAGGTGCTTGGGGCGTTCGGGGTGGTAGGAGAGTTGATACTTTTCGTATTCGGTAAGTTGCTCAATACTCTCATGAGAGTAGCTGAAGCCCTCTCTTTTTTCAAAAGGCAGATAAAAATGTTTCACTGGTTACAAGCTGCTTTGTCTCGATTGGTTAATGCTTTTTCTGAGCAAATTCAAACAGTACCCTGTTTGTCTCTTTTGGATGAAGAAACACGATTTTTTTTCCGCCTGCCCCCTCTTTTGGCAAGCCGAGTGGATTGATGTTTAAAGATACAAGGCGTTTTGTTTCATTGTCGATATCGTCCGTTTCAAGCGCTATATGATGCATGCCATCCCCATTTTTTGCAAGAAATTTTGCAATCTGGCTTTCATCGCTCAAAGGCTCAAGCAGTTCGATTTTACTCTCTCCAACGGTAATAAATGCCACTCTGACCTTTTCAGAGGCAACCTCTTCAATCCTGACTGCCTCAGGTGCGCACCCGAGGATATTACGGAATGTTTCGAGTGCGCTTTCAAGGTTTTGAACGGCAATGGCGATGTGGTCAATTTTTTTGATCATCAGCTTTTTGCTTCAGTTTTTTTTGGCTTTTCCTGTGCATAGCCGATTGTTTGCAGTACTGTTGTTATCTCTTCGAGAATCATCGGGTCGTCTATCGTGGCTGGCATGGTATACTCTTCGCCATTGGCAATTTTCCTCATGGTGCCGCGGAGAATTTTACCCGACCTGGTTTTCGGGAGACGATTGACAATAATAGCGCTCTTGAACGAGGCAACTGGTCCGATATTCTCACGGACATACTCAATAACGTGTTTGATGATAAGGTTGTGCGGAGTTTCAACATCGTTTTTAAGAACAAGGAAGCCAAGTGGCACCTGGCCTTTCAGATCGTCATGGACGCCGATAACCGCGCTTTCAGCAACGTCAGGATGTTCACAGAGAGCACCTTCAATGCCTCCGGTTGAAAGTCTGTGTCCGGCAACATTGATAATGTCATCTGTCCGTGACATGATATTAATGTACCCATCTTCGTCGATAAATCCGGCATCACTGGTCTGGTAGTAGCCGGGGAACTCCTTCATATAGCTCTCCACAAACCGGTTATCTGCTTTCCAGAGTGTCAGCATGCAGCCTGGAGGGAGAGGAAGTTTTACAACGATATCTCCCATCTGTCCTGCCGGAAGCTCATGCATATCTGCATTGATGACCTGCACATTATAACCAGGAACCGCCCTCGAAGCTGAACCGTACTTGACCGGTCCCGGCTCGATACCCTGGCAGTTCGCAGCAATTGCCCATCCAGTCTCAGTCTGCCACCAATGGTCGATCACCGGGACTTTAAGTTTCTCTTCAGCCCATCTTACCGTGTCGGGATCAGCCCGTTCACCAGCCAGGAAGAGTGTCCGGAAATTTGAAAATTGATAGTTCCTGAGGTAGTTGCCGTTAGGATCCTCCTTTTTGATTGCCCTGAATGCAGTCGGCGCTGTAAAGAGTACCGATACGTTATATTCGTTGATGATTCTCCAGAATGTTCCGGGATCGGGTGTGCCGACTGGTTTGCCTTCAAAAATGAGAGTGGTGCAGCCTTGCAGGAGGGGAGCGTAGACAATGTAGGAGTGACCGACAACCCAGCCAACATCACTTGCGGCCCAGAAGACCTCTCCTGGCTCTACATTGTATATGTTTTTCATTGACCATTGCAGTGCTACCATGTGGCCGCCGTGATCGCGCACAATGCCTTTAGGTTGACCAGTTGTGCCTGAGGTATAGAGGATATAAAGGGGATCGGAAGATTCAACAGGTACACATAGTGCAGGTTCGGCGCCAAGAAGAGACTGATTCCAGGTAAGATCTCGTTCTTCGTTCAGTTCGGCCTTAAGCTGGTCACGTTGTTTGATGATACAGATTTCAGGCTTGAAGTGGGCCAGTTCAATGGCGAAATCAAGGAGTCGTTTATAGTCGATTATTTTACTGTGCTCGATGCCGCACGATGCTGAAATGATGACTTTTGGCTTACAGTCGTCAATTCGTATGGCAAGTTCATGAGAGGCAAAACCGCCAAAGACCACAGAGTGGATTGCACCGATTCTTGCACAGGCAAGCATGGCGACAACAGCTTCCGGGATCATGGGCATATAAATAATGACGCGGTCACCCTTGCGCACTCCTCTCGACTGCAGTGCTCCGGCAAAGAGGGCTACAATGTCCCGAAACTCACGGTAGGTATAGCGTTGTTTGGTACCTGTAACCGGACTGTCATAAATAACTGCTAACTGGTTGCCGCGTCCTTCATCAACATGGCGGTCGAGGGCATTGTAGCAGGTGTTTGTCATTCCTCCTGCAAACCAGCGATAAAAAGGGGGATTACTTGTATCTAAAACCTTGTTCCATTTTTTGTACCAGTGAAGATGTTCAGCTGCTTCTTCCCAGAAAGCTTCCGGATTCTGAATCGAGTGCTGATAAACGGTATTAAAGGACTGCGGCATACGAGTGACCCCCTGAAAAAATGGATTAATAAAAAATAAGGGAGAAAGGATTAGTCAGCATACAACAACGGGCGGTAGGGTACATGAAGAAGACCATGAAGTGTGATGCCTTTTTGATTGAAAAGCTAATGTTAACAAAAAATACACACTGGAACAATGAACATTTATTGTCGAAAAGAAAGAATGCCTGCTGTGCCACAGAAAAAGTGAGATGCTGAAACGCTGAAGAGAGGCATGTATGCCATCTTGCACTCTTTTCTGACTCAAGCAGAGGGAAATCGGGGGTTCACGTAACATGTGAACTTTTTTAGAAAATTATTCATGTGAGCGGTCTGATTTGCCGGAAAAGTAAAAAAAAATCTTCAATCGAGAGAGCCTCGGCACGCAACTTCAGGGTATCGCTTTCTACAGACTCAAGGTTATAGCTCTCCTTGAGATTGTTCAGCAGCGTTTTGCGACGCTGGTGAAAGGCAGTTCGGACAAAACGGCTGAATCCTTTCTGGTCATCTATCCGGTCATCCTCTTTTGGAGTCATTCGTATAACGGCACTGTCAACTCCCGGTTGTGGCCGAAATACCTTGCGCCCAACCTTGAAAAGATAGTCTATACGACAGAACGCCTGCATCTGGACAGCAAGAATGCCATACTCTTTTGTGCTTGGTTTGGCAACAATTCTCATGGCAACTTCATGTTGCATCATAAGGGTTGCGGAAATAAAACAGCGGCGATGTTCCAGCAGCTTGAACAGAATGGGTGTTGTAATTGAGTAGGGAATATTACCAAGAACTCTGAGTGGTTTTTCTCTGGCAAGCGGTTCGAGGTCAATTTCAAGAAAATCACCCTCAATGAGGTTTAGCTGCGGGTACTCGCTGCGGATAAATGCGGCAAGCCTCCGATCTTTTTCAACCACAGTAAAGCGAGGGCAGAGCTCATTGATCTCCCTTGTCAGCGCTCCGAACCCTGGGCCGATTTCAAGGATGTTCTCCTCGGGTCCAGCTCCTGAAACAGTTGCTATTTTTCTTGTGATATTGCGGTCGGTAAGAAAGTTTTGACCTAATTTTTTTTTCACCGCGATTTCAGTATGCTTATATTCAACTTTTGTCATGAGGTTTGTATTTATTTCAGTAGCATAGCCGTGCGGAAGTACTTTTTATAATTTAAGTTATTCTGGAAGTAATGGAAGAAAATATCATCGGGACCGCCGCAGCGCAATACGTTTCGCGCGGAAACAAGGCTACTCGTACCGGATTTGGTGAAGCTCTCCTTGAAATTGGTCGGGAGAACAGCTCCGTTGTTGCGCTATGTGCCGATCTGACAGGATCGTTAAACATGAATTTGTTCCGTGATGCTTTTCCTGACCGTTTTATCCAGACAGGGATAGCTGAAGCCAACATGATCTCCATGGCTGCCGGTCTTGCAACAACAGGAAAGATACCGGTTGCGGCAAGTTTTGCGGTGTTTGCCACCGGCAGGGTTTTTGACCAGATTCGCCAGTCGGTCTGCTATTCAAACCTCAATGTTAAAATCTGTGCTTCACATGCCGGTCTCACACTTGGCGAGGATGGCGCTACCCACCAGATTCTTGAAGATATCGGCCTGATGCGTGGCTTGCCAAGAATGACAGTGGTCGTACCTTGTGATTACAGTGAAACTATTCGTGCGACAAAAGCGGTTATTAAGCACAAGGGTCCGGTCTATTTGCGTTTTGGAAGGCCGAACATTCCCGATTTTACGCTTGATGATGACGGATTTGAAATCGGCAAGTCGATAGAACTTCATCCAGGAAAAGATGTTACCGTTATTGCCTGCGGTATTATGGTATGGAAAGCCCTTGAAGCTGCCCGTATTCTTGAAAAAGAGGGTGTTGGCGTCAGAGTGATCAACATGCATACCATTAAACCTATTGATACCTTAGCTATTGTCCGTGCCGCCAACGATACCGGTGCCATTGTCACTGCCGAAGAGCATCAGATCTATAATGGACTTGGTGATGCTGTGGCCAATGTCTGTGCCCGTAATATTCCGGTGCCTGTTGAGATGGTGTGTGTCGAGGATCAGTTTGGCGAGTCCGGCAAAGCTGATGATTTGCTTGAAAAGTACAGGCTGACGACCGGTGATATACTTGAAAAAATTTATCTGGCTCTGCGCAGAAAGAATTGATTTCTCACTCTTTGCATGGAAAAAGATGTGACACATGAGGCTACAACAATTTTGTTAACAAAGAGGAGTGAGGTGCTATGGCAATGCCTAATTTAGGTGATATGATGAAGCAGATCCAGCAGGCTGGTGAAAAGATGCAGGATGTACAGAAACAGCTTGAAAAAATCGTAGCCTATGGCGAGGCTGGTGGAGGGATGGTAAAAGCCAGCGTCAGCGGCAAGCAGAAGGTGCTCAGTCTCGCTATTGATCCCGACATCATGGACGACCCGGAGATGGTTCAGGATCTTGTGCTGGCCGCAGTAAACAACGCACTTGACGAGTCTGCGCGACTTGCACAGGAAGAGATAGGCAAAGTAACCGGCGGGATGATGAATCCTGCTGATATCCTCAAGAACCTGAATCTCGGTCAATAGGAGTTCTCTTGCATTATACCTCAGCCTCTATTGAAACTCTTATTGATGAATTTGCCAAACTCCCGGGTGTAGGACGTAAAACAGCACAGCGTCTTGCCATGCACATCCTTCGTGAACCGAGAGTTGAGGCTGAAAAGCTGGCTGATGCGCTGATTGATGTTAAAGAGAAGGTTATTCGTTGTTCAGTCTGCCAGAATGTCACTGATAAAGGAAGCGATCCCTGCGCGGTATGCATCAGCAGGGCGCGTGACCGTTCGGTGATCTGCGTGGTTGAATCCCCTGTTGATATGCTCGCCTTTGAAAAAACCGGCTACTTCAAAGGGCTCTATCATGTACTTCATGGTGTTATTTCACCGCTTGACGGTATTGGACCTGATGATATCAAGGTTCGCGAACTGCTTGCCCGCATTTCCGGGCAGGAACCCACTGAAGTCAAAGAGGTTGTTCTTGCTCTGAATCCGACCGTCGAAGGCGAAACCACCGCACTCTACCTCAGCAAACTTCTCAAGCCACTCGGCATCCTTGTTTCAAAAATAGCGCGGGGGATACCTGTTGGAGCTGAGCTTGAGTTTATTGACGATGCAACCCTGTCACGGGCCATGGAAGGACGTTCTGCCGTTTAAATTTCAATTCTGTTTTAATTCCACCTCATGAGTTCAGAAAAAAAGTCAGTCTTGATCCTTGGCGGAGGCCTTGCCGGTCTCGCTGCAGCCAAACGCTTGACAGATAAAGGGTTTCAGGTCAAGGTGCTTGAAAAAAGAGAGATTTTCGGCGGGAAAGTCTCTTCATGGAAAGATGAAGAGGGTGACTGGATCGAGTCTGGCACCCACTGCTTCTTCGGAGCCTATAAGGTACTCTACGATCTTATGAAAGAGATCAAAACCGATCATGCAGTATTGTGGAAAGAGCATAAGCTCACCTATACCCTTGCAGGCGGCGGGCACTTTACCTTCAATACCTGGGATCTTCCCAGTCCGCTTCATCTGCTGCCGGCGATTGCCAGAAACGGCTATTTCACTCTCGGCGAAATGGCAGCCTTCTCGAAATCACTCATCCCTCTGGCGCTGAAAAAGGATAAATATGCTCCCACACAGGACCATCTCACCTTCACTGAATGGGCGGAACAAAAAAAATTCGGTAAGCGTCTTCTCGACAAGATGTTCCGTCCGATGGCTCTTGCCCTGAAATTCATTCCCCCGGAAGAGATATCCGCCAAGATTATTCTTGATGTTACCGAGACCTTTTACCGCATCCCGGATTCTTCCCGCATGGGCTTTCTGAAAGGTGCACCCCAGGAGTACCTCCATCAGCCACTCATCGACTATTCAACCTCAAAAGGCGCGGTTTTCAAGAACAGAACCGTTGTCGAAGAACTGCTCTTTGATGGTGGAGAGATAAAAGGTGTTCAACTTCGCAATGGCGAGATTCTGACCGCGGACTACTATCTTTGTGCTCTGCCAATTCATAACCTGAACAGAATCCTGCCTGACAGCCTGAAAAAACATGACAGGTTTTTCGGTGTCCTCGATAATCTTGATGCTGTCCCGGTGATCTCCGCTCAGATATGGTATGACCGGGAAATTACTCCAGCTGATAATGTACTCTTCTCACCAGATGGTGTTATTCCGGTCTACGCAAACCTTGCCCGAACCACACCAGAATACCGTACACTGAGAGGAGTGCCCTTCAACAGTAAAACCCGCTTTGAGTTTTGTGTAGCTCCCGCAAGAAACCTCATGGCACTTACAAAGGAAGAGATAATCCGTCTTGTTGATCAAAGTGTGAGAAACTGCTATCCAGAAGCCGCAAGCGGTGCACAGATTCTGAAAGCAACCATGGTGAAAATTCCGCACTCTGTCTATGCCCCGACTCCGTTCATGGAGCAGTATCGACCAACACAGTCAACACCACTCCGTAATCTTTTCATAGCCGGCGGATTCTCCCAGCAGCTCTATTACGATTCGATGGGTGGCGCTGTCATGAGTGCAAATCTTGCTGTAGATTCCATTGTAAAAGAGGAGAGTATGAAAAATAACTGAAGATAGAGGTGCGGCGAACTCCTCCATTCTACTTTATTTGATGTAATCGCAAAAAATAAATAATGTTCTGAAAGATTTATTGAAAGAAAAATCAAGGAGCTGCGTAGTAGTATATAGGAAGCAGGATAATCCCGGTTCCAAAGAATTTAAAAACACAAACTAACAGACACATGAAAAAGAATTTTATTGCTGGCGTTATCGTATCACTTGCTATCTCCGGAATCTTCGGTGGCGTTTCTTTCGCAGCTGACAAAGCAGCAGCAAAAGCTCCTGCAGCAGTAACTGCACCTGCAGCACCTGCAGCCGATGCAAAAGCTGAAGCAAAGCCAGAAGCAAAGGTAGAGAAGAAAGTTGCAAAGAAAGCCAAGAAAGCTAAAAAGGCAAAGAAAGTTTCTAAGAAAGCAGCAAAGAAAGTTGAAGCAGCAGCACCAGAAGCAAAGTAAGCTTTCCGCTCCTTGACAAGACCGATATATATTGATGGCTCGTGATGCATAGGATGAAGAGTAGATGAAAGAAAAGTCGTTGGTATTATAACAGAAAAAGCCTCTTCGCAAGTTGGGGCTTTTTTTTTCCCCGATCTGGTTCTTCCTTTGGCGCAAAATTTGTGCGATTTCCTGATTACATGCCAACAATAAAGTTTGACAAGACAGACAATCAAGTAGTGCAGGAACTTCAATATACACCAGCCGCTATAATTGCTCCTGTAACTCACCCCTTGAATCCCATCGCATATATGCGTTTGGGTTATGTACACTCCCGGATAATCATTGAAGAGGGTCGACCTGTTGATTTTATTCATCTGGAGGTCAACGCAAGTTATGAAAGACTGACCGGTCTCAAAAACGTCGTAGGTCGCAGGATGACAGAGGTTCTGCCAGGAATTGCCGACTCAAATCCGGAGTTTATCGAAGCACATAGGAAGGCAGTCGAAACCGGTATTGCTCAGCAGTTTGAAGTCTACCTCAGGGTATTGGCGAAATGGTTTGATATCACTGTCTACAGTCCACAAAAAGGGGAATCTGTAGCTATGTTTGACGACATTACTCTGCGCAAGCAACATGAAGAGGCCATTGTGGAAAGCGAAGAGCGATTCAGGCTGCTTTTCGAAAACCACTCTGCGGTCATGATTATTCTTGATCCTGAAACAGGCGATATCTTAAACGCCAACCATGCAGCTGCAAGATTTTATGGATGGTCAATTGACGAGCTGCGGCAGATGCGTATACAGCAGATCACCAATGTTACACCTGAAGCTGTAAAAAATAACATGGAGTACGCCAGAACCTCTCAGCAAAACCAGTTTCTGTTTCGCCATCGGCGGGCAGATGGCTCCATATGCGATGTAGAGGTTTTCAGCAATTCGATTACTATCGAAGGCCAAGAGTATCTCTATGCTATCATTCACGACATTACCCGGCGCCTGAATACTGAAGATGCTCAGAGGAAAAGTGAAAAGCAGCTGGAAAAGAAATACCAGACGCTTATTGCCGCATCCCCCGACACTATCATTACGACTGACCTGGAAGGTATTATCAGCAGTGTTTCAGCTGTCGGACTTGAGATATTCGGCATAAACAACATTTCCGAAATTATCGGCCTGCCGTTTTCAACGATTGTCTATCCGGACAACATTGCAATACTCCATGAAATATTCGACATAACTCTCCGTGAAGGGTTGATCCAGAACAGGGAGATCCTGTTACAACAGAAAAACCATACGGTCTATTCGGCTGAAATCAGTGCAGCACTCATCCTGGACTATATCGGAAAGCCATCATCCTATATGATGATTATCCGGAATATTTCTCAGCGCAAACTAATCGAAAGCGAGCTCTTCCATGCAAAGCGCCTTATCAGCCTTGGCGAAATGGCTTCGGGCATTGCACATGAAATCTATCAACCAATCAATAATATCGGGCTTGTGCTTGATAAAATGTTGATGAAAGCCTCAAACAGCAACTGGAGCTCTATCGAGGATATTAAAATAATGTCTGACAAAATTTTTGAAAACATCATCCGGGTTCAGACCATTATCGACAACATCCGTTCCTTCTCCAGTAGCGACAACAATTACATCTCATCGGTTATTAATATCAATAAAAGCATTCGTAATGTTCTCATGATGGTCTCGGAGCAGTGTAAACACCGCTCAATCACTCTTGACTTCAAACCTGATGAAGAGCAGGTTACTGCCGCCGGCAATGTCTACAAGTTTGAGCAGGTCATTCATAACCTGATAAGGAACTCCATCGATGCCCTTGAAGAGCGCAAGCAGCTCAGCCAGTCAGCCTATGACATGACAATCCTGATACGATCATTTTATGACAACGGTTTTATAACAGTAAGCGTTGAGGATACCGGGATAGGGATCAGTGAACAAAATATTGAATACATCATGCATCCCTTCTATACCACCAAAGATTCAGGCAAAGGATCAGGCCTCGGCCTCTCGATCAGCTATGGAATAATACAGGAGATGAACGGAGATATCAAGATTACAAGTACTCCCATGATCGGCACGTGTGTGGTTATTACTCTACCGATAAAACACTGATGACTGATACCAAGGTTTTCATCACTTTCAACCTTCGTTCTGAATTGAGCACACCAAGCGTTGATTGATGTTTTTTTATGTATTTGTAATTATATTATTATCTTCACTTCCCTGATTCAATTCAGTTAAAGTATGGCCATGCCCTTGTAGCTCAGTGGATAGAGCAGTAGTTTCCGAAACTAAAGGTCGGCAGTTCAAGTCTGCCCAAGGGCACAGATGAGAGGTATTTCGGGGTGTGGCTCAGTTGGTAGAGTGCTGCGTTCGGGACGCAGAGGTCGTGGGTTCGAGTCCCGCCACCCCGACTTAATTTAGGTCTCATGGCATGCTATCAAAGAAAAAGAATGGTCTCCTGGGCACGCGAAAAAGATAATGGATAGACTTGAGAGATCCTCAACATATCACCGGACGCTATCGAGGCGCAGCTCGGACACCGTGTCCCTGACCGGCTGGGATCGGCTTACAACAGGACAAAGCACCGTGAGGAGCGGCGCAGGATGATGCAGGTATGGGCGGATTATCTGGACAAGATCAAGCTCTTATAAATTTCTTATAGACCAAGTTCACTGTGCGATCCAAGCCGAAGCAGCTCAAGAGTATCATCGCCTACTTTTCGGTAGATCAAAACAAGATTGGGCTTGATATGGCAATCGCGGTATCCTGCGAAATTTCCAACAAGCGCGTGTTCGACGGCATTTGGCGGTAAAATCTCATCGACCTCAAGGAGATCAAGAATTCCATTTAATAGAGCATCAAGGGATTTTCCGTACATTCCTGATTTTTCTCTTCGATAGTCACGTCTGAATTTCCTTGATAGTTCACTCCTCCTCATTAAGTACCCTGAATAATTCTTCTCTGGAACCAACTTTTATGAGTTCTCCTCGTTGCGATTCCATAATCGCTTCTATTGTCTCGGTATTTGGGATGAGCGGCTCAAACGGCAGCGCTTTTTCAGCGGCAACCCGCATTAGCATGATCCTGACGGCATCGGACACCGTGAGACCAATCGAAGCAAGAACAGCAGAGGCTTCAGCCTTGGTTTTCTCGTCAATTCGCGCCCTCACAACAGAATTCGCAATCATCTCTTTTCCTCTATTTTACTTTAGTGTTTAGCTTTGTAGCTACAATGTAGGGTAATAATCATCTTATTCAAGAATATTTTTTTATGTCATACCAACCCCGGCCACAAACTTGGGCTTTTGTTTTTGGTGGGGATACTTGCAGTAAGTGCGTTACCTTCCTATTGAGTGCAAAAGAAAAAAGCAAAAACAGAGGGAGTGAAGCCGTCAGCAGATCAAGCTTTGATTGAAAAATCAATTGATGCCTTAAAGTTTAAACTCAAAGACCCTGAAAGTTCGCAATTCAGGAATGTTCACGTTACTCTTTTGCCACTGTTCCATATCGTACTCAAGCCCCTATCGACAAATCCCAATAACACAAAGCCCGGCAAAATAACAGACACCAGAGAGCTGTACTTCTCTGATATACCATACTGTCAATCTTCCACACTGCGTTTATCTCTCCGCCCCTATTCAGCAGCATGAATGCATCTTTGGTCTACTTCTTCGAGTGGTTTAGTATGTTGTTGATTAGAGCGAGGAGTTCGGTTTTGTTGATGGGTTTTGTAACGTAGCCATCACAGCCTGCCTCTCTGGCTTTATGTTTGTCTTCAATTGAGGTGAAGGCTGACTGGGCGATGACTGGCAGGTCGGGACGCAGCTTTTTGATCATTTTTGTTGCTTCGTATCCGTTCATCCCCGGCAGTTTAAGATCCATCAGTACAAGATTGATCTCTGGGTGATGCTGAACCAGTTCAACTGCATCCCTGCCGTATTCGGCAAGAAGAAAGATAATGTTCTCACTTTTTAGCATCTTTCTGAGCAGATATCTGCTTATAACATCATCTTCAACTATAAGCATGCAGAGTGCTGAGGGAGGGGATGGATCCTTCGCTGCGCTCAGAATGACGCTGCTCTGGTCAGGGTTCAGGATAATACCGGGAGGGTTATAGGGGAGAGTGAAGTTGAAGGTGCTTCCAGTGCCTTCTCTGGATTTGACAGTGATAGTGCCGCCGAGTATTGTTACGTAGGCTTTGGTGATGCTTAATCCGAGACCTGATCCTTCATGGTTTCGGGTGAGGGTGTTGTCGACCTGGCGGAACCGGTCGAATATTTTCTCTTGCATCTGGTCTGGAATACCGATTCCGGTATCGGTTACATAAAATTCGAGTGTGCTGCCTTGCCTGGTGTAACCGAAGTCGATGGCGCCTGTTCTGGTAAATTTCAGGGCATTCTGGAGGAGGTTTGTCAAGATCTGGGCAAGCTTTCCGTTGTCAGTCTCAATGATGCTTTCGGTGTCTGGAAGTCCAAAGGTAGAGTGAAACTGCAACTTTTTTTGGTTGATTGCAGGCATGAAAAAAGCATGGAGATCGCGCAGAACCTTGTTGACTGGCGTTGGTGTGATCTGAAGCTTTGTTTCTCCGGCTTCTATGCGGGAAATATCTATGAGGTCATTGATGAGATTGAGCATGCGTTCGCCGCTTTGCTCAATAAGGTCGATATATTCTGCCTGTTCTTCTCCGGTAAGGTGTGGTTCTTTGAGGAGTGCTGAAAAGCCGAGAATGCCATTCATGGGGGTGCGTATTTCGTGGCTGATGTTGGCCAGGAATGCTGATTTCAGGCGGTCGCTCTCTTTTGCATGTTCTTTTTCCGCGATGAGTTCGTGCACCATTTTTTTCTGTTCGGTGATATCTTCCTTAACTGCTATGAAACTGGTAATGAGGCCTTCTGGGTTTTGAATGGCCGATATGACAACGGATTCCCAGAAGAGTTCACCGTTTTTCTTTTTGTTTTGCCATTCACCACGCCAGATATTGCCGGATAAAATTGTTTTCCAGAGCTCTTCATAGACCGGTTTTGGCGTCAGGCCTGATTGAAGAATCTGTGGATTTTTGCCTTTTACCTCTTCTGCTCCATATCCGGTAAGCTCGGTAAACATCGGGTTGACATATTCTATCGTACCTTTTGCATCGGTAATGACAACTACTGCCGGGCTTTGTTCTACAGCGGTGCTCATTTTTTTGAGCTGATCATCAGCCAGCTTTCGCTCGGTGATGTTGGTGACGGTGCCGATAATGGTGTGGATATTTCCGTTTTCGTCACTAATCGGGTTCAGGACGGTTTCCCACCACATCTCTCTGCCATGTAACGGCAGAGACTCCTCAAGCTGTATCGTCCTGCCCTCTCGAAGACAGGTGTCGTAATTACTGGTGACGGCTTCGGCTATTGGAGGATCAAATACCTCTTCGGGAGTTTTGCCAATGATCTCATTGTTACGGATACCGGTCAGTTTTGCGTTCATCGCGTTATGCCACTTGAAATGGTATGACCCGTCAGGAAGCACATCAATAACAAAAACGGAATAACTCACGTTATTATAGATATTCTGCAGAAATTGCTGGTTCTCAACTAACTTCTGTTCGTATTCCTGACGGATGCACTCCTCGGTCTTGCGGTTGGTAATATCCCATATGAGGCAAATAAACCCGATCTCTTCCTCATCCTGGTAATACTGCCAATGGATTGCCGCATCAAAAAGGGAGCCGTTTTTTCTCTTGAGCTTGAATTCGACAACCTGTTTTGCCCTTTTATAGAGCAACGTATCGTTGAGCACCTTGAGAGCGGCAGGTATGTCATCATCCGCAAAAAAGTCGATAAATGAGTGACCAACAACCTCATCACGCGACAACCCGAACATTGTTTCTGCAACCAGTGACACATTGGATATAACGCCCTTGTCATCAGCAACAACAATAACCTCTTCGATTTGATCTGTAATGGAACGCAAGTTCCTCTCACTTTTACATAAATCTTCTTCAGCCGCCTTCTGAGCGGTGATATCCGAAAATATAATCCGGCTGGCATACTCACTATCACTTATGGCAGCATCAAGGCGAATGGTCCGGCCAGAGTGAGTCGGCAGGGTCTTGGATGATGGTTGAGGAGCATTTGCCAAAAGCCTCAGCTCGCAGTTGGCGGGTACTTTTTTCGTGAACACTGTTTCAAGCAAGGTATCAATGAGCTGATAGTCCGCCGGAACAATGAATTGCTTAAAACGCATACCTTGTAACAGGGATCGATCAACACCAAGTAGCTTGGCTGCCGTCAGGTTCGCTTGCAGGATAGTGCTGGCGCAATCCAGAGTCAAATACCCGGCTGGAGCTACATCATAAAGTTCGGTATACTTGCCAAGACTATCCTCCAGCTCAATCCTGGCGTGATCCATCTCTTCCTGCTGCATTTCGAGTTCGACCTGGTGAACATGGAGCTCATGAATCAACCTGAGCATCTCTTCAGGTGAGGTGGGTATATCGGGTATGTTCAGCTGCTCTTGCTGTATGCGCTTTTCAGCTCTATAGCGTAACTCAGAAGTGGTAACAGGTTTGATGCTGTGATGCATTTTTGCAATGTGGAGTCATGGTAAAAGGACAATGAAAAAGGAATAAATGTATAGTTTTAATATACGATTTACGGCACAATCAGTTAAAGTCCTTCCTATGAAAATGCATCAATGCTTTCGTTTTTTCCCTGTCTTCCGCGACCCCCAATTTAGAAGGTGAACTTCAAACCAATCAGAAAGGTGTTGCCGGGTACTTTAAAATTTCCATTGTCGATAATGAGATTCATCGGGCTGGTTCCAAAATATCGGTATCGTGCATCCAGAACCATGTCGTTGGTTACTGGAAAAGCAATGCCTGCTCCAAACTGATAACCAAGGAGTGAATAAGTTTTGGAAATTGTGTTGGGCGGATTAACCTCATTATGGATAGTGACTTGTGCAAGTCCGATGCCAGCGGTAAGATATGGAGTAACGGTGTCACCCTTGAAATCATAGTAACCATTCGCCATATAGGATGTGACCGAATAATTACCTCTGAAGATAAAAATGCCTGAATCAATGATGATCTTGTCAGCGTCGTTTCTCTGATAGCCGATTTCAGCCTCAAGCCGGATATGGTCGAAACTGGTACTGAATTCGGCGGCATAGGCTGGTGTAGCAAGCACTCCTGCAGCAAGAAGTGCTCCAGGAAGGGAAAGATGATTTTTCACAAATAACATGCATTTCGCCACAGGGAACTCACTTCCTTTTTATACCATTATAGGTAAAATCATAGATTTATTAAGCAACGTTATTGATTCTCTTCTATGAGGAGTTCAAACATCATTTGATATAGCTTGCGCGCATAGCTCAATACCGGCAAACAATGAACAATACCATAACTTCAGCTGGAATTACTGGTTTGACAGAAGCGGAAGCTGCTGAGCGGTTGGCATTGGAAGGGTACAATGAGTTGCCAACTTCCGGTAAGCGGAGTATTTTTTCTACTGCCTGGGAGATTGTCCGTGAGCCGATGTTGCTGCTGCTGGTTTCTTGCGGAGCGGTCTATCTGCTGCTCGGCGATGTGCAGGAGGCGCTCATGCTTCTTGCTTTTGTTTTTTTTGTTATGGGCTTGACCCTTTATCAGGAGCGAAAGACAGAAGGTGCTCTTGATGCGTTAAAGGATCTTTCAAGTCCACGTGCACTGGTTATAAGGGATGGCAGAGAACGGCGCATTGCCGGACGTGAGGTGGTACGGGGTGATATTTTTATTGTTCATGAAGGTGATCGGGTTCCTGCGGATGCTTTGCTTCTCTCTTGTCTCAATATGTCGGTTGATGAATCTTTTTTAACAGGGGAGTCACTTCCTGTCAGAAAGTCTGATGATGAACCAGATGGAAAAGAGGTGCATCCAGGTGGAGATGATCTTCCATTTATATTTTCAGGAACTCTTGTTGTTCAGGGGCAGGGGATTGCACGTGTTTCCGCAACCGGTATACAAACAGAAATCGGGAAGATCGGCAAGGTTTTACTCTCCGTGGAACCTGAAGAGACTATCCTGCAGCGGGAAACAGGAGTATGGGTACGTAATCTGGCTTTTGTCGGGCTTTCGTTGTGCGTATTAGTGATTGTCTTTTATACTCTTACCCGCGGTGAACTGCTTAATGGCATACTTGCAGGAATTACTCTTGCCATGGCAATTCTTCCTGAAGAGCTGCCTGTTGTGTTAATGATATTTCTTGCTCTTGGCGCATGGAGAATTTCCAAAAAAAAGGTTCTGACACGACGTATGCCGGCCATAGAAACACTGGGAGCAGCCACTGTTCTCTGCGTTGACAAAACAGGTACACTCACCTTGAACCGTATGACGGTCAACAAGCTCTTTGCTGGAGGGAAGGTAATTGCGCTTGAATCGGTTTCTCAACACTCTATGCCGGAAGGCTTTCATGAGCTTATAGAGTTCAGTATTCTCGCCAGTCAGCTTGATCCGTTTGATCCGATGGAAAAAGCAATAAAGCAGGCGGGAGATTACTATCTCAAAGAGACCGAGCATCTGCACTACGACTGGGATCTGGTGCATGAGTACCCTTTGTCAAAAGAGCTGCTTTCACTCTCCCGTGTCTGGAAATCATCGGTGCATGAAGAGTACATCATTGCTGCCAAAGGTGCTCCTGAGGCAATTATTGATCTTTGTCATTTTGATGAAAAGCAGAGAGCACAACTTTCATGCTCTATCAGCGAAATGGCTGATGAGGGTTTGCGGGTATTGGGTGTGGCAAGGGCATTTTTTCAACCACTTCGATTGCCGGATGGTCAGCATGATTTTGTCTTTGAATTTGTTGGTTTGATTGGGTTGGCTGACTCGGTGCGTCCGACGGTTCCATCGGCAATAAAGGAGTGCTATAGTGCCGGAATCCGTGTGGTGATGATAACTGGTGATTATCCGGGTACTGCTCGCAACATTGCCCGTCAGATCGGGCTTGCCGATGCTGATAAGGTTATGTCAGGCAGTGATTTGCAGATCATGTCGGATAGTGAACTTCAGCAGAGAATCAATGAGGTGAATATTTTTGCGAGGGTTGTTCCTGAAGATAAATTGCGACTGGTAAAGGCGTTCAAGGCTAATGGAGAGATTGTCGCCATGACAGGGGATGGGGTTAATGATGCTCCTGCACTGAAAGCCGCCAGCATTGGTATCGCTATGGGTGGCCGAGGCACCGATGTGGCAAGGGAGTCAGCTTCGTTGGTGCTGCTGGATGATGATTTTTCTTCGATTGTGCAGGCCATCAGGATGGGACGCAGGATTTTTGACAATATCCGGAAAGCCATGGCCTATATTTTCGCGATCCATCTTCCTGTAACGGGAATGTTGCTCTTTCCGGTACTCTTTCACTTTCCGCTTCTTCTTTTGCCGGCACATATCGCTTTTCTGGAACTCATCATTGATCCGGCCTGTTCAATTGTTTTTGAAGCTGAACAGGAGGAAAAAGATGTTATGAACCGGTCACCCCGCAACTCCAGGGATCCGTTGTTCAGCCATCAGGTCGTTGTAGTAAGTATATTGCAGGGTATTGTTGTTCTGTTTACTGTATTGGGCGTGTTCTGGTTTGCACTCAACAGGGGAGATAGTGAGCCTGAGGTGCGTGCTTTGACCTTTACAACGCTTATTTTTTCAAATCTTGCCCTTATCATGACTAACCGCTCCTGGAGCACTCCTTTTTTGGCGACACTTCGTTTTTCCAATAAGGCTCTCCTGCCCTTGCTTGCAGGTGCAACTCTCTTGTTAGGGATTGTGCTCTATCTCCCCTTTTTTGTCACTCTTTTCAGATTTTCCGTTGTGCACTCTTTTGATCTTCTTCTTTGCCTTGCAGCCGGTCTTGGTAGTGTGTTATGGTTTGAAGTTCTGAAATGGTTCGGCTTTTTCAGTAATGACGGCCATAGAGTGCAAGTCAATCCATAATGCGTGCATTAAGGAGAAGTGGCAGGTGATCGGAGTAGCCGCCCTTGTATTTTCTTCTTTCGTATGTGGCATAGGGCTTTTTGCCGCGCTCATCAAGCATTTTTGAAAACGAGAAGCAGCGGAAGGCACTGGCTGGTGCTGTCAGCCCTTTATTGTCGAGCATACCGGCGGAGAGGAGTATCTGGTCGATATGCTGCCACCGGTTGTGGAAGGAGAAGCTTCCGATTCCCTTATAGCCGCTCCAGCAGTTGAAGAGGAGCTTGCTGCCCTGTGCTTTAACCATTGCTGCGTTATCGCTTGAACCGAGCAGCTCTTTCATTGAATGGTTTTCTGGTTCGTCGTTGAAATCGCCCATAACAATGATATCGGCTGCGGGGTTTCCGAGACGCAGACTGTCGAGGATGTGTCGGGTAACTGTTGCAGCGCAGAGTCGTTTGCGTTCCGTCCATTGTGTATCGAAGGAGCGTGATGGCCAGTGGTTCAGAATAACATGAAAGGGATGATGGCCAGCGGAAAATCCTGCGACAATGATCTTTCTGGTCGGCTTGCCTTCAAGAGGAACACTATAGGCTTTCGACAATCCCGCCCGGAGCGTTTGCGGGTTATAGGCCAAAGCAATATCAATGCCACGCGGGTCAGATGTCTCATAATAGATCGTTTTGTAACTGATGCCCTGCAAAGGATTGAGTGTTCCCTTGAAGACTCGCTCATTTTCAACTTCTGCAAACGCAAGGATGTCTGGATATTTTCTGTAGTCGGGGTGCGCCTCTATGACAGAAAGGATATGGCGGATGCGCATCTGTTTCAGGAGAAGTTTCTTTTCAGTCCACTGCATGCTTCCTTCCGGAGTGAAATCATCGTCGTCGGTGGCTGGATCGTTCGCCGGGTCGAAAAGATTTTCAACGTTCCACCACAGAAACAGCACTCTTTTTTCGGGACTTGGATTTCCTGTTGTCGAGCTGGAAATACAAAATGCCATCACGAAAAAGAGAAAAGCATAAGTGAGTAATCTTTGCATGCGCTCTTTCTTTGTAATTTTTTTTCTTTACCATAAGGATTATGTAACTTAATCGGGAATTTCATAGCTATCAAAATTTTATCTCCAACGATTTCCCCAACGATCCGGAATAAATTATGACCCAGAAGAGCGGTGTCAAAGAGCAGGCGAAAGATATCCTCGAGGAGACCCTTGACAGGGAGGCGGTTATTGTGTTGGCAAGGATTTCAGAAGAGATGCAGCTGTTGTTCAAGGCTCATCCGGAGCCGGCAAGGGAGGATGTTGAGCGGATTGTGACCGGTTTTTTTCTTGAGACAGGTAAATCTGAACAATTTATTGATGACTGGCTCAAAACCTCCGAAGAGTACAGTCGCAACAGGGGGTTGAGTGAACAGGACCAGCCGAAAGCCATGCTTTCTGATCTTGGTGTGTTCAGATTTATGAGTTTTTTAAAAGACAAGGGGCTGACTGACGATCAGATCACTATTGTGCTTACCGGAGCGGTTCAGCAGGCTGCGTCAGGGGATCAGCAAGAGTAAGGATGGAGTAACTTATCTATAAAACGTTTATAATGAAAAAGACAACACAACTTTATGAGGGCAAGGCCAAGAAAGTGTTTTTAACGGAAGAGAGCGACCTGGTGATACAGGAGTTCAAGGATGATGCGACGGCTTTCAATAACAAGAAAAAGGGTACAATCGCTGAAAAGGGAGTTGTCAACAACGCTATATCCTGCAAGCTTTTTACTCTTCTTGAAAAAGAGGGGATCCGTACTCACCTGGTTGATAAGCTTTCTGATCGAGAAATGCTTTGCCGGCGTCTCGATATTATCAAGGTTGAGGTTGTGGTGCGTAATATTGCCGCTGGATCGCTCGTTAAGCGGTACGGGTTTGCTGAGGGCACTCTCCTTGAGAGGCCTATTGTCGAGTTTTATCTGAAAGATGACGATCTCGATGATCCTCTGATGAACGAGTCTCATGCTGTTGCGCTTGGTGTTGCCACTCTTGAGGAGCTTGCAGTGTTGAAAAACCGTGCGGAAGCTATTAATCTGGTGCTTAAAAAGTTTTTTGCTGAACGAAAACTCAAACTTGTTGACTTCAAGCTTGAATTCGGTCGTCACCATGGCGAGATTCTTCTTGGTGATGAGATAAGCCCTGACACTTGCCGCTTCTGGGATCTTGAGACCAATGAAAAAATGGACAAGGATCGTTTCCGCTTTGATCTTGGTGGTGTGGAGGATGCCTATAGCGAAGTGCAGAGAAGGGTGCTCGAGCTGGATTGATAGTTTCACAAGATGAGGCCGGGGTGTTGAATGCTTGAATCTGCGATTACCTATCTGCAGCATGCCGATCCTATGTCGGTCTATCTCTTTCTGTTTCTGATTGCTTTTTTTGAAAATGTTGTTCCACCGATACCGGGAGATGTGCCGGTTGCTTTTATCGGCTATCTTATCTGTAAAAGCAAGATAACTTTTATCGGTGCTTTATGCTGGGCATCCGTGGGCTCGACGCTTGGCTTCATGTTTGTCTACATGATCAGCCGATATTTTGGCATGAAATTGTATGCAGAAGGAGGCGGATCAGTGGAGCACTGGTTGACGAAAAGTGTTCAACGGTTTTTTCCACCTTCCGATATGGAACTTCTGCGCCGGAAATTTGCAGCCCATGGTTATCTTGCCGTGCTGGTAAACCGTTTTCTGTTTGGTTCCAGGGCGGTTATTTCTGTTATGGCCGGTCTGATGCACCTTAAGATACCATTGGTGCTGCTTGCTGCCTTGATCAGTGCTGTTGCCTGGAATCTTCTCTTACTCTATGGTGGCTTTGTCTTAGGGAGCAACTGGCAGCATATCGGCGGTTATCTTGCTCTCTACACTATTCCTGTATCGGTTATTTTTTTGCTGCTCCTCTCTTTTTCAGTGTGGAAGTTTTTCAGGGAAAGAAAGTCGTGAGCATCAATAAGTTTTTTATTTTGTTATTTATAACCAGTGCCTTAAACTGCAGCTATTTTTTATTAATGCGCGAGAATTTTGTTGAGATACCATGGCAAAAGACTTAAAACCTTATCCTGCTGAAAAAAAAGGTGAGCTTCTTGAGCTTGCCTTGATTGCCGAACTCAAAGAGATGGCCCGTCAGGTGCGTCGGGATATTATCAGAATGCTTGCGATGGCTAATTCGGGTCATACAGGCGGTTCTCTCGGCATGGCCGATATTTTTACGGCACTCTACTTTCGGGTGCTTCAGCATGAACCGCACAAGTTCTGGTTGAATTATGATCAGGATATGGTATTTCTTTCCAATGGGCATATTGCTCCGGTCTGGTACAGTGTTCTTGCCCGTTCAGGCTACTTTCCGCTCAGTGAGCTTAACTCCTTGCGGCAGGTTAACTCCTATTTGCAGGGACATCCGACTTCCGAGTCGAGACTTCCCGGTGTCAGAATTGCTTCCGGCTCTCTCGGGCAGGGTCTTTCTGCAGCGGTTGGTGCAGCGCTTGGCCTTCGGATAGATGGCAAGGAGGGTGATGTATTCTGTCTGATGGGCGATGGTGAGTGCCAGGAGGGGCAAATCTGGGAAGCGGCCATGAGCGCCTCACACTATGGGCTTGGAAAACTTATCGGTATTGTCGATTGCAACAATCAGCAGATTGATGGTGAGGTTCACAACATTATGAGTCTGGAGCCGTTTGCTGACAAGTGGCGGGCATTTGGATGGGATGTCTGTCATTGTGATGGTAACGATATTGAGGATTTTTTAGCTACAGTTGAAACAATCAAGAGTGCAGGCAATCGAAGCAAGCCCACTGTGGTGCTTGCCGTAACGCTGATGGGAAAAGGGGTTTCATTTTTTGAGGGCACCATGGCCGACAACTCAAACTGGCATGGGAAACCGCCTTCAAAAGTTGATGCTGAAAAGGCACTCAATATTCTTGGTGAGACGGTGTTTGGTGATTTTTAGTTTTAATCGGCTTCATGCAGATTCTGGCGGGTAGATATAAAGGGCGGAAAATCAGGAGCTCCTCCTCTCTGGCAATTCGCCCTTGCAGCAGTCGAGTGAAAAAGTCTCTCTTTGATATCCTGACAGGTAGGATGGACTTTGACGGAGCTTCTGTTCTTGATCTGTTTGCCGGGTTTGGTTCTCTTGGTTTTGAGGCTTTGAGCCGAGGGGCTCGGTCAGTTTGTTTTGTTGATCAGCATATTGATGCCCTGAAAGCATTGAAGGCTACAGCCCTCCAGTTAGGCGTTACTGAGAGCGTCAAGATTGTTAATGCGGACGTTTCAGCATTTTCAGGGCGACCTGCCACCAGGCAGTTTGGCCTTGTTTTTTGCGATCCTCCCTATTCCTGGGGGGATTACGACCTCCTGATTGAAAGAATTATTGGAGGAAAATTTCTTGCCGAAGAGGGAGTGCTGCTTATTGAGCATAGTGCCCATATCGATTTCAGCCACACCCCGTATTACTCTTTTCACAGGGATTACGGTATGACAAGAGTAACTTTTTTTCAGCATTGATTCCGTTTTCTACCGATGAGACAGAAAGCCATTTATCCCGGTACATTTGATCCATTTACCAATGGCCATCTCGATGTCCTTGAACGTGCACTGAATATTTTTGAGGAAGTTATTGTCGTTATTGCCGCGAACAGCCATAAACAGTCACTTTTCAGCAGTGAAGAACGGCTGGCGATGATCAGGGAGGTTATTTTTGATTATTCAACGGTCAGTGTTGAGATGCTGCATGACGGTTTGCTTGCTGATTATGCCCGTCAGGTTGGAGCAAGAGCTATTGTCAGGGGGGTACGGCAGGTGAAGGATTTTGAGTACGAATTTCAGATGTCCCTTTTGAACCGTCAACTCTATCCGGAGGTGACGACGGTGTTTCTGATGCCGAATGTCAAATACACCTATGTCGCTTCGTCGATTATTAAAGAGGTTGCTCTGCTGGGTGGAGATGTTCGCAAATTTGTGCATCCATGTGTTCTGGAAATGCTGCACCAAAAACGTGATGAACAAAACTATAAATAAATTATAACCAACCATTTCGAGATGTCTACTACACAGAGTAAGGAAGAAACATATCTGACGCGTCGGGTACTCAGCATGCAGGAGTCGCAGACCATGAGAATCAGTAACCTTGCCAATAAAATGAAAGCTGAAGGCATGGATATTGTCAGTCTATCGGCTGGAGAACCGGATTTCCCTACTCCGGACAATGTCAATCAGGCGGCTATTGCAGCAATTAATGCGGGATTTACCCGTTATACAGCCAATTCAGGTATTGCTGAGCTTAAAACAGCCATTCTTGCAAAGTTCCAGCGTGATAATCAGCTGGAGTTTCAGGCAAACCAGATTATTGTCAGTAATGGTGGCAAGCAGACTCTTGCAAACACCTTTCTTGCACTTTGCGAAGAGGGCGATGAAGTTATTATTCCAGCACCCTACTGGGTGAGTTTTCCTGAAATGGTTCGTCTTGCAAGTGCTACTCCGGTTATTGTTCACACGTCGCTGGAAAGTGAATACAAAATGACACCGGCCCAGCTTGAGAGTGCCATTACCCCAAAGACAAAGATTCTTGTCCTCAACTCCCCATCAAACCCCACAGGTTCGGTCTATAGTGAAGATGAGGTTCGTGCTCTGATGCAGGTTATCGAAGGGCGGGAGATTTTTGTTGTGTCTGATGAAATGTATGATATGATTGTCTATGACGATCTCCGTCCCTTCTCTCCGGCAAGGATTCCGGCTATGAAGGATTGGGTTATTGTCAGTAACGGGGTTTCGAAAACCTATGCCATGACCGGCTGGAGAATTGGCTATCTTGCAGGGCCGAAATGGTTGATTGACGCCTGCGACAAGATACAGTCACAGACCACCTCCAATCCCAATGCTATTGCCCAGAAAGCTGCCGTTGCAGCACTGACGGGGGATCAAGGGATAGTTGAAGAGCGTCGAGCTGAATTTGAAAAGCGTCGCGATTATATGTACAAGGCTCTCAACAGCATACCGGGTTTTAAAGCAGCTCTACCGAAGGGCGCGTTTTATATCTTCCCTGATGTCAGCGGAGTGTTTGGTCAAACATGTAACGGTGTGGTTATGAAAGACTCGGCAGATGTTGCCGAATATCTCCTGAAGGTGCATCATGTTGCCACTGTTCCCGGCGATGCTTTTGGCGCTCCGGAAAACCTCCGCATGTCCTATGCGGCATCAATTGCTTCACTTGAGGAGGCGATAAGCCGTATCAGGAGAGCTTTTCAATAAGCGTGGATGCTCAAAGTCCGACGCAGCAGGCTTTATACCCTCTGGTTCAGCTGGTATTCCCGCCGGCAGTTCAGGCGGTATTTTAACTCAGTAGGTGTTTTTATGCAGGCCGGCGTACGGGAGATGAATCCCCGTATTCCGGTTATTTTTTATGCTAATCATGCATACTGGTGGGACGGCTTCTGGTCGCAGCTTTGCACGGAAGAGTTTTTTTTTCAGGAACTGCATATTATTATTGAGTATCAGCAGTTGAAGAAGCACCGTTTTTTTACCCGCATCGGAGCTTTTTCGCTTGATCAGTCACATCCAAGAAGTGCGGTCAACACACTGAGATATGCTGCTGATATGCTTACAGCCGATAATGACCGGCAAAATGCACTATGGATTTTTCCCCAGGGAAAGATAGAGCAGGTTGACAAACGCCCACTGCTTTTTTTTAAAGGGACGGCCTCGATTGTTTCTCGTGTTTTTGAGGCAGCACCATTAATCTACCTTGTTTCAGTTGTCAGTCGGATTGAATATCTTGACGAACAAAAACCTGAACTGTTTTTGTCTTTCAGAGAGCCACGGTTACTCTCTTCAGCAGAATATTCAGATGCCGGCGATCTCACTGCATACATGCAGGGAGTAACAGAGAGCCATCTTGATGAGCTGAGCGGAAAAATCAGGAACCGGATGCTCGATGATGCACAGATTGTTGTCAGGGGAACGGCTTCAATCAATAAACGTATTGAGGCCTTTAGGTGTTTTTTTGGTAGCCGGATATTTTCCCGGTTTCTGAATTCAAAATAATCAGTTATGAGTAATGTTATATGCAGTTGTCTTTTAGGTGATAATGCAAGGGTTCGGCTGCGGCTTTCACAATTGCTGCATAGCGAGATGGATGCGATTTACGGAGCAGTTTCCGAAGAGGTTCTTGAAGATATTTGTGAAGTTGAGCTGCAGGGGTGCCGACGTGAATTTTTTCGCAACAATACAGGACTCCCTTTCACAATTGGGTTACAGGTTATTATTGAATCTGACGGAGGCTATGATTTTGGTGTAGTCTATTCAACTGGTCAGATTGCCCGCAAAAAGCTCCAGCTCAAAGGGTTGGAAAAAAATGGCCAGGCTTGTACCGCAGTGTTGCGTGTTGCCGACGAGAGTGACAATCTTGCCATTCTTGAGCTGAAAAAGCGGCAGTCGGAAATTCGTGAGGTATGCCTGAACAAGGTTAAAAAGCATGAACTTGACCTGAAACTGGTTGATGTGGAGTTGCGCATGGACCAGCAGAAACTTTCGGTTTACTATACCTCATCACATAGGGTTGATTTCAGGACGCTTGTACGTGATCTTGCCGGAGAGTTCAAGGCAAGAATTCAGATGGTGCAGATAACAACTCGAGAAGAGGCCAGACGAGCAAATGCCTTCGGGCCATGCGGCTGTCTTCTCTGCTGTTCAAGCTGGCTCCAGAAAATCCATGCCAATCCTTTTTCTGAAAAATCCCAATATTCCGAAGCTGCGGGTAATGAGAACCATGCCTTCAATATCACCGGAATATGCAACCGTCCAAAATGCTGTCTCAGCTATTCGAAACATGAAAAAGGATGCCATACCCAGGGAGTTACCCCACTAGCCCTTCCTCCGATTGGAAGCAGGGTGAACACACCTGAAGGAGCTGCTGTGGTTGAAAATATTGACGCTCAGAAAAAACTCGTATGGCTTCGATACCAGAAGGGCGATCAGATTCGCCGGTTTTCGCTCGACAAGTTCAATGCGATGTTTGTTAAAAAATAGTTTATCTCTCAAGATCTTATCATTATTTGTTCATTCAGCATGCATCAGTTTCAAAGAACTCTTGTCACGACAGCACTACCTTACGCCAACGGTCCGGTTCATCTGGGCCATCTTGCCGGGGTATATCTTCCTGCGGATATTTATGTCCGCTACAAAAGGCTTAAGGGCGAGGATGTCATTCATATTGGTGGTTCTGATGAACATGGGGTTCCGATTACCATTACAGCCGAAAAAGAGGGCATTTCACCGCGGGATGTTGTTGACCGCTACCACTCCATGAACCTTGAAGCGTTCTCGAAGTGCGGGATTTCGTTTGACTATTATGGCAGAACAACCTCTGAACTTCATCATGCAACGGCACAGGAGTTCTTTCTTGATATTGAGGGTAAAGGAATATTTACCAAAAAGACGGAAAAGCTTTTTTTTGACCGCAAGGCTGACCGCTTTCTTTCCGACCGCTATGTCACCGGCACCTGCCCTATATGCAATAACCCTGAAGCCAATGGCGATCAGTGCGAGCAGTGCGGTACCCATTTAAGCCCCCTTGAGCTTATCAACCCGAAAAGCAAACTTTCAGACGCAACGCCGGAACTGCGCGAAACCATGCACTGGTATTTTCCTCTCGGACGGTTTCAGGAACGCCTTGAAGAGTACGTCAACAGCCATGAGGAAGATTGGCGGCAGAATGTGGTGAATTACAGCCGCACATGGTTGAAGCAGGGGTTGAACGACCGGGCGATAACCCGTGATCTCGGCTGGGGGATCAAGGTGCCGATTGAAGGTGAAGAATCTTTTGGAAAGGTACTCTATGTCTGGTTTGATGCGGTTCTCGGCTATATCTCCTTTACCAGAGAGTGGGCGGCAAAGCTGGGGGAGAGTGAGCGCTGGAGGGAGTACTGGCAGGATCCGGAGAGTCGTCTTGTTCACTTTATCGGGAAGGATAACGTTGTGTTTCATACCCTGATGTTTCCTGCAATCCTCATGGCATGGAATGAAGGGCGTCAGAGCGGGTGCTATAATCTTGCCGATAATGTGCCAGCATCGGAGTTCATGAATTTTGAGGGAAGAAAGTTCTCAAAGTCAAGAAACTATGCGGTCTATCTTGGCGAATTCCTTGAAAAATTTTCAGCCGATACCCTTCGCTACACTATTGCCATGAACTATCCTGAAAACAAGGATACCGACTTCAGCTGGCAGGACTATCAGAACCGGACGAACGGTGAACTGGCCGATACCCTCGGCAACTTTATCAAACGTTCGGTTGATTTTACCAATGCCCGTTTTGATGGAGCGGTTCCCTGGGAGTGTACAACGGAAGAGTGGAACTCTCTCGGCATTAACTGGCCGGACACCCTTCAGCAGCTTGATCTTGCATTTGAACAGTTTCATTTCAGGGAAGCAACCTCTCTTGGTATGGATATAGCAAGGGTAGCAAACCGCTTTCTCACTGAGTCGGAGCCCTGGAAGGCCATCAAGAGTGACCGGGAGGCTGCGGCAAGAGCGATGGCTCTTTCGCTGAACCTTTGTCATGCACTGTCTGTTGCACTCTACCCGGTTATTCCAGAAACCTGCAACAGCATCTATGCCATGCTGGGGTTTCAGGGCAGCATTGAAGATCGCTTTGTCAGGGGAAGTTCGCTTACAGCATCTCTGCTTCAGCCCGCACTTCCGAAAGGGCATAAACTCAAGGAGAAATCAGAAATTCTTTTTAAAAAACTTGAAGATGCCGATATCGCTCCGGAACTCAGAAAAATTGAAGGATTGCTGGCCGAAGCCGAAAAACGGGAGGCGGGAGCTGAACAGAGTCGCATGGAGTTCAAGCCGGAGATAAGTTTTGATGATTTTTTAAAAGTTGACTTGAGGGTTGCAACTGTTCTCTCGGCTGAAACGGTTAAAAAGGCCGGGAAACTTCTTAAACTCAAGCTGCAGGTTGGTTCTGCAACGAGAGATGTTCTTGCCGGTATTGCCCGCTACTACACTCCGGAAGAGATGGTCGGTAAAAATGTTGTTCTTGTAGCCAACCTTGCTGATCGCACCATCCGTGATGAGGTTTCAGAGGGTATGATTCTTGCCGTTGAAGGGGAGGATGGGAAACTGTTTGTTGTGGAACCGGCAGGAAATGAAATAAATGGCAGACAGATACAATAAAAGTTTGCAAATGGGATATATTTACTTACATTGAGAGTACAAACATCGTGGGGTGGAGCAATTGGTAGCTCGTCGGGCTCATAACCCGAAGGTTGCAGGTTCAAGTCCTGTCCCCACCACAAGTTAAAAGCCGCCCATCAAACAGGCGGCTTTTTTTTAGAGCTTTTCGGCTTGCCCATGTTTGTTACAAGGCAGAGTGCCATGATTTCTGACAGATCTTCTTATTCTCCACAATTGCACCCAGAAGCAAGCCGCTTTTGTTGTCCTGCTGCTCTCCTTCTTCTTCTGTTTTTTCTTTTTTGTGCACCTCCTCTTTCAGCCGAAGCCCTGCTCTGTGGCATAGACCGGCTTGAAGTGTCAGGATTCCGGGAATTGTCGGGCATGAATGTCGGGCTCATTACCAATGTGGCGGGTGTCAGCCGGAAAGGGGAGCCTGATTATGCCCTCATGCTCCGCAATGGAGTCAAACTGAAGTTTATCATGGCTCCGGAGCACGGTTTTTCGGCTGACAGGGAAGCAGGAAAACAAGTTGGCAACTCGATTATCAATGGTACTCTTCCGGTTTTTTCGCTCTATGGAGCTTCAAAAAACCCTGATATCCGCCAGCTGAAAACTATTGATACTCTTGTATTTGATCTTCAGGATATCGGTTCGCGCTGTTATACCTACATATCGACCATGAAGAGTGCCATGCAGGCCTGTGAGGAGGCTGGCATAGCTTTTATGGTGCTTGATCGGCCCAATCCGGTTATCCCCCTCTCTCCTGCAGGTTTTATGGTAGCGAAGGGTTATGACTCCTTTGTCGGTGCCGTTGATATTCCTTTCATTCACTCCATGACGGTAGGTGAGATTGCCATACTGCTGAAGGAGAGTAATTACCAGCATCTTGATCTGCGGGTGATCGCGATGTCAGGCTACAGCAGGGATCGGTTTGCTGATGAATATCCTGACTTCAGCTTTATGTCGCCTTCGCCGAATATCAGAGGTGTTGAGACGGCCATTATCTATCCTGCAACCGTCTTTCTTGAAGCAACAAAGGTGAGCGAAGGGCGGGGAAGTGATGCCCCCTTCAGGCAGTTCGGTGCGCCGTTTATCAATGCTCGGGAGCTTTCCGATGCTCTCAGGGAGTACAAATTGCCCGGAGTTAAGTTTGATGCTGTCTCTTTTCAGCCATTGTCCGGCAAGTTCACTGGCGAGCGCTGTCAGGGCGTAAAGCTATCACTGACTGACAGGAAAATCTTCAGCCCATTCAGAACTGCGGCTGCGATTCTCCTTGCGCTTCAGCGTCTCTATCCCGACAGAACAGCTCTTGACGAAGGGCATGTTTTTTTTGACCGCCTTGCCGGCACTCCCCGTTTTCGTGAGATGATCCGGAAGCAGATGTCGCTTGATGCCATTATGGAGGAGAGCCGGCTACAGGTAGAGTCGTTTAACCGAAACACTCCCCAGAGGCTTCTCTATCATTGAATCACTTCTCATTCAGATGTTCCCTGCTATGTAGGGTGAGGTAACGTTTAGTACGGAATTTATGTAAAATACAGGTAATTGTCAGTTTTTTATGGCTTGATTAAAAGTGTGAGAGTGCAGCTCTTTCAGCCCTCTACTCCTGTTTTTTTGTTTTTGAGGTGGTTACCGGTTCTTCTTTTTTCGGGCGTCCTCTTTTTTTAGAGTTCGACTCTTTCTCAGCATGGGTAACAGGTTCATCAGGTTCATCGGGCAGATCGGATATTTCATCCGGTTCAACCAGTGGTTCATCAAGATGTTCATCATGCAGATCGGGTACAGCAGTCAGGTCAATCTCATCGCAGAGCTCATCAATGATTTCATAGGCTGGAGCTGGAGCTTTTCCCCGTGCACCCCGTTTATTTTTCATCGCCGGTTCAATGAGCGTTATAACCTCATTGATAGACGAAAAAATATAAAGCTGTTTATCAAGATTTGTCAGTTTCAGAAGATCCTTGATCTGCTTGCAGAGGGAGACAAAAACAGCAAGCCCGTGTGACTGATTGGCAAGCTGGTGAGCAAGCAGAATTGAGCTTATCCCACATGAATCAATAGCTTTTACTTGCGAGAAATCAATGATCAGGTTTTTGCTACCCTCCTTGCATACCATCTCGTTCATTGCCAATTTGAATGATTCACCATGACGAAAATCAAACACCTCTTCTTCAATTTTCAGAATGGTTAACTCTTTGCGGGTTGAAACTGAGTAATTCATGATAAAACTATACTTTAATAACTGTAAAACATTGCCATTCAAGCATATAAGGGGCGGTTCTGCCAGTATGGCGCAGGGATTGTTGATAAGAAATCTAAAAAACGGCTCTTATCCCTAACCCGTTAGTAACTAAGGTAAAAAAAAAGCCCATAGTTAATATTTATTTTGCCTTGTAAATATTTTGTTTTTACCATCCAGACCAAAACAAATTCAACGCCGTCATCCGCAAAACTGATGCATGATGTTGATGAAAAGGACAAAAAAAGAAAATCCGGTTTTTTAAGTATCGAAACGATTTTACGTTGTACTGGTTTGCCGGACACGCCTCCTGCAAGATCTTCGGGAGAATATTGTTGCGCCCGATGAGCTTATGGCCGAGCTTCTTGCCCAGGGAGAATTATCAGGTTACGACGCAGTGAAGGAGGTGCTGGCTCAAAGCACAACAGATGCGCCCGAAATACTTAATGCGCTTTTTAGTACCGTTCGCGCCCATACCGAACCAATGCTTGTGCCCGATACCACAACATTAAGAGCAGAGAGCGCCAGCATAGATTTTTTTCTTTTGCCATGGGAAAGAGCGGTTGTCGCTGCCCGTGCGGCCAGAAAGTATTGGGCGCTTCCCGATGGTCCCGTGAGCAACAGGCAGTTGATGGATCTCTTTTCACTCTCAAGTGATATTTTCACACGGGGAACAAGAGATTCGTGAAGGTAAGGGAATCTCCCAGGTCGAAGCAAAGAAGAAATTGGAAAAATGGCTGAAATGAATGTGATGTGGTCTCCATCTGCATTGGATGATGTTGAGTCGATAGCGGAGTACATTGCAAGAGATTCAGTTGAGATTGCCTCTATTTTTGTTGGAAAAATATTTGACGTAACAGATCGGTTACAGAAATTTCCTTTATCGGGTAGGGTAATTCCTGAAATCAGGGAGTCTGTTTGTCGTGAAATTATATTTGGTGCTTATCGCATTATGAATCGTATTGTTCAAGAGGAGGTCTGGATTACAGGAGTCATGCACGGTGCTCGTGATTGGAAGATAGAGTAACTCAAAAGTATTCATCCATAATGAGAATCGGTGGTATATAATTGTAGTGGGTAAGGTCAACTATTGTCACCGCACTCCCTTTCTTCTCCCTGAATTGCTGAAAAAATAGTAGCTTGCTTCAACATCCTAAAAAGGGTTGTACGTTATTATTCAGCCGATTCATCAATTTATGGAAAACTCTCCAGCACGCTCTCACTCGCTCACCCGTAAAAAGTACCGCAAAAGTTGAGAGGCAGATAAACCCAAAGAATCGAAATGAACGAAGTCACTCATAACAAAATTGTATCATTTCTCTGGAGTATTGCCGACGATGTCCTCCGCGACCTCTTCAAACGAGGCAAATACCCCGACGTCATTCTCCCCATGTGTGTCATCCGCCGCATGGACGCTGTGCTTGAGCCGACCAAACAAGCCGTGCTCGACATAAAAAAACTGCTCGACGATGCAGGAATCACCGAACAGCGGGCAGCACTCTGTGAAGCGGCTGGGCAGGCATTCTACAACACCTCGCAATTTACCCTGCGTGACCTCAAATCGCGCGGCAGCCAGCAGCATCTCCTTGCCGATTTCGAAGACTACCTCAACGGCTATTCACCCAACGTTCAGGACATTCTCGAAAACTTCAAGTTCCGCAACCAGCTCACCACACTCTCCAAAGCTGATGCCCTCGGCACCCTGATCAACAAGTTTCTCGATCCTGAAATCGACCTCACTCCCGCAGGTATCGACAACCATGCCATGGGGACGGTTTTTGAAGAGCTTGTCCGCAAATTCAATGAGGATAACAACGAAGAGGCTGGTGAACACTGGACACCCCGCGACGCCGTGCGCCTGATGGCCAACCTTGTCTTTTTGCCGATAGAGGACAAAATCAAGTCGGGCACCTATCTGCTCTGCGACTGCACCTGCGGAACCGGCGGCATGCTCACCGTTGCCGAAGAGACCGTTTTATCCATAGCCGCAAAGCATCAGCAGGATATACAATGTCTTCTCTACGGGCAGGAAATCAATCCCGAGACCTACGCTATTTGTAAAGCCGACATGCTGCTCAAAGGGGAGGGTGAAAACGCCGATCACATCGTCGGCGGCGCTGAATGGTCCACCCTCTCGCACGACGCCTTTCCCTCTCATCTCTTCGACTTCATGCTCTCCAATCCCCCCTACGGCAAGAGCTGGAAAAAAGATCTCGAAGCAATGGGCGGCAAAGAGGGGATGCGCGACCCCCGTTTCAGGGTGATGCATCAGGGCGAAGAGCTCTCACTCGTCACCCGCTCCAGCGACGGGCAGTTGCTCTTTTTGGCCAATCTGGCCTCCAAAATGAACCAGACCTCCGCACTCGGCAGCCGCATTGCCGAAGTCCATAACGGCAGTTCGCTCTTTACTGGCGATGCCGGACAGGGCGAAAGCAACATCCGCCGCTGGCTCATCGAAAACGACTGGGTCGAAGCCATCGTTGCCCTCCCGCTCAACCTCTTTTACAACACCGGCATTGCCACCTACATCTGGGTGCTCACCAACCGCAAACCTGCACACCGCGAGGGCTATCTGCAGCTCATCGACGCCACCCAATGGTTCAAGCCACTCCGTAAAAATCTTGGCAAAAAGAACTGCGAACTCTCTCAGGAAGATATTGACCGCATCCTCAACACCTTTCTTGATTTCGAAGAGACGCCTGAATCCCGAATCTTTCTCAACGAAGAGTTCGGCTATTGGAAAGTAACCGTTGAACGCCCGCTTCGGCTCCACAGTCAGCTCACCATCAAAGCCATAGAGAGCCTGCGCTTTGCCTCCGGTGATGAAGAGATCCGTTCCTCGCTCTACGAAGAGTTCGGTGACGACCTCTTCACCAGCTTCAGCATCATTGCTCCCGCGCTCGAAAAACGCTTTGCCGAGTGGGGCAGCGATGAAGAGGAGGGTGACGACGAAGAAGGTGGCAACAAAAAAGGGCTCCCCGAAAAAAAGAAAAAGAAGCTGCTCGACCCGAAGACATGGGAGCGCGACGGCAGGCTTGTTGAATCCGCTTATGCCCTGCGTACCATACTCGGCGAACAGCTTTTTGAAGACCACAACCTCTTCCGCCAGAACGTCACCGCAGCACTTATGCAGGGAAGTATCAAGCTGCCCGCAGCCGATCTGAATAAAATACTGAAAGCAGTAAGCTGGAGGGTAGAAACCGCTCCCCCCGTCATTGCCAAAATGCACAAGCCCGGCAAGAACGAAGCTGAACCGCTCTACGGTCTTTACGATGCTGTGACCCCAACAGGAAAGCCCGTTATTGTCGAATACGAACCCGACCCCGACCTGCGCGACACTGAGCAGGTGCCACTTCTTGAAGAGGGAGGTATTGAAGCCTTCATCCGTCGCGAAGTGCTGCCCTATACCCCTGACGCATGGATCAAGGAGAGCGCCACCAAAATCGGCTACGAAGTCAGCTTCACCCGCCACTTCTACAAACCGCAGCCGCTCCGCACACTTCAAGAGATCACAGCCGATATTTTCGCCATTGAGCAGGAGGCCGAAGGGCTGCTTGACGGCCTGCTGAAAGGAGGGGCGCGATGAACAAGAAAATCGGGAACTCAAGGCAGGAGCCGCAACTCCCCGCAACCGTAGCGGACAATGAGGCACTCCTTCTGTCGGATCTGCGAAACCTTATCCAATTAGCCCGCCAACGGATCGCTACAGCGGCCTATTCTACCCAAACCTTGCTCTCCTGGCATCTGGGGCAGCGAATGCTCAAGGAAAATCTGCACGGTGCTCGTGCGGCCTATGGCAAACAGATTCTCGTAACCGTGTCACGAGAATTGACTGCCGAATATGGGCGCGGTTTCAGTTATCCCGAACTCACCCGCATGGTACAGTTCCCCCAGCTCTTTCCGGAGGAGTCAATTGTTGTGACGCTGTCACAACAATTGAGCTGGTCCCACTTCCATGCCCTGCTACCCATCAAGGATTCCCTCGCCCGCAACTTCTATGCCGAAATGTGCCGAATCGAACGGTGGGATGTCCGCACCCTGCGCCGGAAGATTGGCGGTCTCCTGTACGAACGAACAGCCCTGTCGAAAAAGCCCGCAGCCGTCGTGGCCGCAGAAATTGAGAAGCTGCGCGAAGGTCAGTTGACGCCCGATCTTGTCTTTCGCGATCCCTACCTGCTCGACCTGCTCGGGCTGAACGGTGCCTACAGCGAGCGCGATCTCGAAAGTGCCATTCTGCGGGAGATTGAGGGTGTTTTACTCGAACTGGGCACCGGTTTTACCTTCGTGGCCCGGCAGAAGCGCATGAGCGTCGGCAAAGACGACTTTCATCTCGATCTGCTCTTCTATCATCGCCATCTGCACCGCCTGATAGCGGTTGAACTCAAGCTGGAGTCGTTCCAGCCAGCCCATATTGGCCAGATGGAACTCTACCTCCGCTGGCTGGACAAGTATGAACGGCTTGCCGGTGAAGAGGCTCCCATCGGGCTCATCCTCTGTTCAGCAGCCGATGCTGAACAGGTAGAACTGCTTGAGCTGGACGCCAAATCTATTCGCGTTGCCGAGTACCTGACCGAGCTGCCGCCGCTTCCCCTGCTTCGCGCCCGTCTTCAGCAGGCCATCGCGCACGCACGGGAGAGTGCCGTCCGCCAGATGCTCGATGAAGGAGGCAAGCCATGATTGCTGATCTCAAGCCGTATCCGGCATACAGGGATTCCGGTCTGCCGTGGCTCGGGGATGTGCCGCTCCGCACGCTCGAAGAGATTACGGCTGACATTTTCGCCATTGAGCAGGAGGCCGAAGGGCTGCTTGACGGCCTGCTGAAAGGAGGGGCGCGATGAGTGATCTGCCGATGAAGGAAGCAACTGTTCAGGAATTCTTAACAGTTCACCACGAAAGGGCACCCGGCAGGGCAATCGGATGAGTGTGCGCGGGATAGACAGTTAATTAAACGGTGCCTTTCACAAGGCGATCTTTGAAGTCTATATTAAAGGCTGTGTTTAGTATGTAGCTTTTGTGAAACTATAATAAAGGAAGCTGTACAGATGAGGACTCCTGAAAATCTCTCTAAATGGACAGAGATATGATTGCGGATCTGAAGCCTTATCCAGCATACAGGTATTCCGGGTTGCAGTGGCTCGGGAAAGTGCCGGAGCATTGGGATGTAAAACGGTTAAAATTATTATTGAGAGAAGTTGATTGCCGTTCATCAACCGGTAAAGAACAATTGCTTCGTGTTTCCCAGTATACCGGTGTGACAGTACGAAAATCGATGGATGGTACCGATTTGCCAGACAGTCGTGCTGCTTCGCTTATCGGGTATAAACGAGTGATGCCCAATGATCTCGTAATCAATATCATGCTTGCATGGAATGGCAGTATGGGTGTTTCCCGTTATGAAGGCATTGCCAGTCCCGCGTATTGTGTTTACCGGTTTAATTCAGGTGCCCTTCCTTTGTATTATCATGAACTTCTCCGTATTCCGCTTTACAAAGGTCGGATCAAAGCTGCATCAACAGGGGTAGTCGAAAGTCGCCTTCGGCTTTATTCTGATGATTTGGGTTGTATTGAAGCAATTCTTCCGCCACCTGACGAGCAGGCCGCAATAGTACGCTTTCTGAACTGGTCGAACGGACAACTTGAAAAAGCCATCCGGGCAAAGCGCAAAGTCATCACGTTGCTCAACGAACAGAAGCAGGTCATCATCCACCGCGCCGTCACCCGTGGTCTTGACCCATCCGTTCCCCTCAAGCCATCAGGCATTCCCTGGCTCGGCGATATTCCTCAGCATTGGGAGGTACGAAAGCTGAAGTTTGAAATGCGCTTTTGTGGAGGGGGTACTCCTTCAAAAGGAAATCTCTCATATTGGAATGGCTCAATTCCCTGGGTTTCGCCCAAGGATATGAAAACCGAAATAATTCGTGATACGATTGACCATATCACAGAGCGAGCGGTTGCGCAAAGCAGCACAAATCTTGTTCCGGCAGGTTCGTTGTTGATGGTCGTACGTTCAGGAATTTTGCAAAGGATAATTCCGGTTGCCAAGTCGATTTGTGAGGTTGCCTTAAATCAAGATATGAAGTCCCTCACAAGTAAAGGAAGATTAGACTTGGATTATTTTGCACTTTTCATTCGTGGTTGTGAAAAGCAACTTTTACACGAGTGGACAAAACAGGGGGCAACGGTTGAAAGTATAGAGCATCATTACCTTTCGAACACCAAGGTACCTATACCACCTATTCAAGAACAACAGCAGATTCTTGAGCAGCTTGTCGTTGAAACAGCTCCGCTTACCACAGCAATCTCCCGCTTCGAGCGTGAAATTGAACTGCTTCGCGAGTACCGTACACGCCTTGTTGCCGATGTGGTAACCGGAAAGCTTGATGTGCGTGAAGCTGTAATGAATTTGCCCGATGAAGCCTTGATTGATCTACCAGATAATAATAGTGTCGAAGGTCTTGAGGATGAACCCTTTGAGGAGGAGGCTATTCTATGACCACCGATACCACTGAAAAAGGGCTTGAAACCCTCATCATGCGCCACCTGACCGGTGTGGACGGTCTTGTTTCAGCCACCGGTCAGGTTGAACAGTCACCAACATCCTACGGCGGAACCGGATATATCGCAGGCACTCCAAAAGAGTATGACCGTGCATACTCGCTTGATGTTTCGCAGCTCTTCTCCTTTCTTCATGCCACGCAGCCCGAACCATTCGCAAAGCTTGTCCTTGCAGAGTCGAATGAACCGGGTGATATCAACCGCCTCAAGTTTCTTGCCCGCCTCTCCACCGAAATCGGCAAGCGTGGTGTGATTGATGTGCTGCGCAAGGGCATTGAGCATGGGGCTCTTCACTTCGACCTTTTCTACGGCACACCCTCTGAGGGCAACATAAAGGCTTCCGGGCTGCACGGGCAGAACCGCTTCTCCATCACGCGCCAACTGGCCTATAGCACTGATGCAACCCGCCGCTCTCTCGACCTCTGCCTCTTCATCAACGGTCTGCCCATTGCCACCTTTGAGCTGAAGAACAGCCTCACCAAACAGACCGTGGCCGATGCGGTTGAGCAGTACCGGCGCGACCGCAGCCCGCGTGAGCAGCTCTTCGAGTTTGGCCGCTGTGTGGTGCACTTTGCCGTGGACGACAGCGAGGTGCAGATGTGTACGGAGTTGCAAGGCAAGGGCTCGTGGTTCCTTCCCTTCAACAAGGGTTATCACGATGGTGCAGGCAATCCTCCCAACCCGAATGGCATCAAGAGCGACTATCTCTGGAAAGAGCTGCTTACTCCGGCAGGGCTCACCAACATCCTTGAAAACTACGCGCAGATTGTTGAGGAAAAAGATGAGCGGAGAGGGAGAAAAAAACGTCGTCAGGTCTGGCCCCGTTACCATCAGCTTGGCGTGGTGCGTCAGGCTCTGGCTGATATGCAGGAGTTTGGAGCAGGGAAGCGTTACCTCATCCAGCACTCCGCAGGGAGCGGCAAATCAAACTCCATTGCCTGGCTTGCGCACCAGCTTATCGGCCTGAAGCGGGAGCAGAGGGAAGTGTTCGACTCCGTGATTGTCGTTACCGACCGTCGAATCCTCGATGACCAGCTCCAGAAAACCATTCGTCAGTTCATGCAGGTTGGCGCTACGGTAGGCCATGCCTGGCAATCCGGTGACCTCCGCCGCTTCATTCAGGAGGGGAAGAAGATCATTGTCTCCACGGTGCAGAAGTTCCCCTTCATCCTCGACGAAATCGCCCTGGAGGCAGCTCGAACCTTTGCCATTATCATTGACGAGGCGCACTCAAGCCAGGGAGGCAAGACCTCGGCCGCAATGAGTCAGGCACTTTCCGGCAAGAATATCTCTGACGCTGAAGAGCCTGATCCTGAAGATACGGTGAACGAAGCGCTCGAAAAACGCATGGCCGCCCGTAAAATGCTGACCAACGCCAGCTACTTCGCTTTCACGGCAACACCCAAAAACAAGACCCTCGAAATATTTGGTGAAGCGCTGCCGCCAGACGCCGAAGGCAAAGTGAAGCACCGCCCCTTCCACAGCTACACCATGAAGCAGGCGATTGATGAGGGGTTCATCCTCGATGTGCTCAAGAGCTACACCCCCGTCGAGAGCTACTATAAATTGATCAAGAAGATTGAGGATGACCCGGAATTCGACACCAAAAAAGCCAAAAAGAAACTGCATCGGTACGTCGAAAGCCACGATCACGCCATACGGCTCAAGAGCGAGATTATGGTGGATCACTTTCACGAGCAGGTGCTGGCCGCCAACAAAATAGGGGGTCAGGCGCGGGCCATGGTAATTACAAGCGGCATCGAACGGGCTATCCAGTACTTTCATGCCTTCCAGAACTATCTCGCGGAACGCAAAAGCCCCTACAAGGCGATCGTGGCATTTTCCGGAGTGCACGATTATGATGGTACCCAGGTCAGCGAGGCATCGCTTAACGGCTTCCCGGGCGGAGAAATAGCCGACAAGATCAAAAATGACCCCTACCGATTCCTCATCTGTGCTGACAAGTTCCAGACCGGCTATGACGAGCCCTTGATGCATTCCATGTATGTCGATAAACTGCTTTCAGGGATCAAGGCGGTGCAGGCCCTCTCACGCCTCAACCGCTCACATCCGCTGAAGTACGACTGCTTTGTCCTCGACTTCCAGAACAACGCTGACACCGTTGCCTACGCATTCCAGGACTACTATCGCACCACGCTGCTTGCCGAAGAGACCGATCCGAACAAACTGAACGACCTCAAGAGAGATCTCGACAACGCGCAACTCTATACACCCGAACAGGTGCAGCAGCTTGTTTCGCTTTTTCTTGGCGGTGCCGACCGTGACCAGCTCGACCCGATCCTCGACAACTGTGTTGCGCTTTATACCAGCTCGCTCGACGAAGAGGGGCAGGTGAAATTCAAGGGCAATGCCAAAGCTTTCTGCCGCTCATACAGCTTCCTCTCCTCTATTCTGCCCTACAGTAACGCCGCATGGGAAAAGCTCTCAATCTTTCTGAACCTCCTCACGCCCAAGCTCCCGGCTCCAGTGGAGGAGGATCTCTCGAAAGGTATCCTCGACGCTATCGACATGGACAGCTACCGGGTCGAGAAGAAAGCGATGCAGAACATTGTACTCCAGGACAGCGACGCCGAAATAGAGCCCATACCGATGGAAGGCGGCGGCCACAAAGCCGAATCGGAGCTCGACCGCCTGAGCAACATCCTCAAAAGCTTCAACGACCGATGGGGCGGGCAACTGCAAGACCCCGAACGCCAGACCAAACGCATCGTTGACGACATTGCGCCAAAAGTAGCCGAAAGCACAGCCTACCGGAACGCCAGGGAAAACACCCCCCACACCGCCCGCATGGTGCACGACGAAGCACTCGGCAAGGTGATGCAACTCATCCTGAAAGATGATACCCAGTTCTATAAACTCTTTGTCGAAAACGAATCCTTCCGCCGCGAACTCGGCGATGTAGTCTACGCCATGACCAACGGCTGACCACAGGTTTGGGGACGTTCTTCAGCAGCGATAAAACTACCGGTCAACAGTGACAAGTACTCCACGATAAGCCAGCATTTCAAAACTCAAGGTGAAACAGAAATAAAGCCATACCGAATAGCTGATGATCTCTGTTGGATACCGGTGGCCGCCGAAGGGGTTCGTTTTCTTATTGAGTATTCCGGGGAAAGTGTACCACCCATTCCGGGTGAAAGTGTGCCAGGTATTCCGCGATATAATGTGCCACCGATTCCGGGGCAAAGTGTACCACCTTTTTGAGGCCAGATTTGCTGTTAGAAC
>Ga0208506_1000012_pt1 | contig 121080 bp, 106 predicted proteins | sample CryBogCBH29Jul08_FD_184616 | JGI IMG/M metagenome (GOLD analysis project Ga0208506, IMG submission 184616) | Freshwater microbial communities from Crystal Bog, Wisconsin, USA - CBH29Jul08 (SPAdes) | ecosystem: Environmental > Aquatic > Freshwater > Lake | place: Crystal Bog, Wisconsin, USA... | reverse complement strand
CCCCCTCGGGGGGCTGTTCCTCTTCTTCTCTACTAACGTTTGTTCATTCATGTTAACACTCCATTTATCATTGGAGTGTCAACCACTTTAGTGCTTAAATCAGTCTCACGATATGGTTGCTAGGACACACGCCACAACCAGCCGCTAGACACTTCAACTCTGTTGACGGAGTTTTCATGTGGTTTTCGTCCATCCGTTGACCATGGTGGGCAGGTGCAACCGACCGATTGCCTAAAGATCTATGAAGCTCCAACTTTCACACGACGACCAAAAGTCACCCGCCGAGCATCTTTAAGCCAACACCCTTCAAATTGGCAGATCTTTCATGCTTGGGCATAGAGAAAAACCTTATTTATTAGACTTTAATATAACTTGCTAACTTTCAATCGTGAAGTTTATTTGGGAAATCCGAAATTAAATTTGTAGCGTTCAAATAAAGCCTGTTTAGCGTCTTCAAACTGATCGAGCGCATCCCTGATGTCTTTTGCAGAAATTTCAACCACCTGCTCCCGCGTTGCCGCCCGAGTCGTTTGCACGTCAATTTGCGGATGCCAAATTACTGGAACTCCCTGATGAATTCCCAGCGCTTCTCTTTGCAAGATTGATATAAAACCGGCCAGCCTTTTTACTCGCGCCTCTAGGTTTAGACATTCGCTGCAAATCTGAACAATACCTTTATCATAACCGCTCTGAGCATCCGGGTTAAAGCCGCTATGCCAACCTGCAGTTCTCACCCCGTCCATTATTCGTCGTGGAGCGTTCAAATGAATTACACACATGTTAGCCAAAAGCGGTCTCGCAGGCCTCCTTAGGCAATCCGGCAATTGCGCCAGAGCTTCTGCGGTGGAATTCGCCAACAACTCGTAAACTGGCCCGCCAGAGGCTTGTTCGACCAGGTCCAAGGTGGCCTCGGGGTGCCAAATCGTGCAAATTAGAAACGGGTCTGACGCCACTTCCCATTGAAGCTCGGAAATTCTTTGAGCAAGTCGTTCTGCTCGGGAATCCAGATCACCTTGGGTCTCTGCGAATATTTTTAATAACTTGCTGTCAATACCTGTTACCGAGTCTTCATGGTGACCCCTTCACGGCTCGGCAGAAGTCCGAACTATGGCAGCGGTTGCGGCAGGAAAACCGCGAGGGCATCGTGTTCAAACGGTTGGATGCGCCTTATACGCCGGGCAAACCCAACAGTGGCGGCCCGCAGTTGAAGTTCAAGTTCGTCGCCACACTGTCGGCGGTGGTCGCCAGGATCAACGCCCGTCGCAGCGTGGAACTCAGTCTGTTCAACGGGCGGAGTCTGGTGTCATGTGGCAATGTCACCATCCCGGCCAATCATGAAATTCCCCCGGTTGGTGCCGTCGTGGAGACTCGCTATCTCTACGCCGCTAAAGACAGCGGCGTGCTGTATCAACCGGTCTATCTCGGCCCGCGTGATGATGTTGACCCCGGCGAATGTCTGGTGTCGCAGTTGAAATTCAAGGCGGAGTAAGTGTCCTATCAGCCGGTCATGCCCCAAGCGTGACCGGTTTTTCTATTGCCGTTTCCGGCAAGTTCACACGTCTCCCCGGTAATGCGCCGACATCATACGCTTCACGTTGGGTTCACAGGGTTCATTCACAAACAAAAACAAACCACAGGAGAAAATTATGAATAGCAAACCGTATGACCGTATCACCGAACGCATCGTCAACCTGCTGACGCAGGGCACCGTCCCTTGGCACAAACCTTGGTCGGTCAAGACCGGGCTGCCCCGCAACCTCGTCACGCAGAAACCGTATCGGGGCATCAATGTGTTCCTGCTCATGGCTCTGAACTACGAATCGCCGCACTGGCTTACGCTCCGGCAGGCCAACCTGCTGGGCGGCCAGATCAAACCGGGTGAAAAATCGTGCCCGGTCGTGTTCTGGAAACCGATGAAGGTGAAAGACAAGGAGTCCGGCGAGGATCGGAAGATTCCGTTCCTGCGCCTGTATCACGTCTTCAATGTGTCGCAATGCCAGGGATTGAAAAATGTCCCCAAGACGGATGATTCGGCGTTTGTTCAGACCTTGCCGGCGGAGATTGTGGCGAAGATGCCCCAGCCGCCCGTCATCAAGCATGGTATGAATGCCGCCTACTATTCCCCGGCCACTGACATCATCGGCATGCCGAACCACGAACGGTTCGACGCCGAGGACAACTATCACGCCACACTGTTTCATGAACTGGTGCATTCGACCGGCCATGAAAAACGGTTGAAGCGCGCCGGCATCGTGGAACGCAACGGTCATGGTTCTGATCCTTACGGCAAGGAGGAATTGATCGCTGAAATGGGCAGCGCGTTTCTCTGCGGTTACGCCGGCATCGTGGACCGGACAATCAACAGTTCCGCCGCCTATCTCGAAGGCTGGCTGAAACAGTTGAAGGAGGACAAAACCCTCATCGTCCACGCAGCGGCGCAGGCACAGAAGGCGACGGACTTCATCCTCGGACATAAACCGGAGCAGCCGGCGGAAGATATCATTCCTAAAATCTCCGTTACGGCCAAACCAGCGGAGGTAATGGCGTGAAAGCGATTCATCCGCAGGAGTTCAAGGTGATGTCCCTGCGCGATTGTCCCGTGCCCAGTGAAATGCTGGTGTGCGAGACGCCGAAACAGGTCGTGGAATACTGGCAGATGCACATTGCCACGGCTCCGCACTTCAATCCTGAATGCGAGTGTATGGCGGCATTGATGTTGAACACGCGCAAGCGGGTCAAAGGACATCAGTTGCTCTCCATTGGCACGATGGACACCATCCTGGTGCATCCGCGTGAGGTCTTTCGCTGCGCTATTATTGCAGCGGCAGCCTCAGTCGTGGTCATTCACAATTTATGTGCTGCAACACATAAATTGTGTTATGTGAAGCTTCGAGTTATGTGCAGTTGCCGATTGGCGGGACTGACCTTAACTCGGGATTCAAGGCGAAGGGAGTGTTATGCCAGATAGCGAATCACTCCGGCGGACCGAGTCGCCTCTGCCTGTTCGCAAGCTGAAGATTGAGGCCGATGGCGACTTCTGGAAGGGGCTCATGAAACCTAAAATCCGCCTTATGGGGCACTGGTTGGCACGGGCTGGGTTCCAGCCGGGCAATCGTGTCCATGTCACCTGTGTGGCTCCGGGCGTAATTGAATTGCGCTCGCTTGAGGTGGCGATGGTGAATGAGACGAAGCCGCCCACCGGATCGTTCTGATGATGGCATTCGTCTGATACTACTCCACATAACCGTTGTGCTTTTTGCGGCACAGCGGTTTTTTTATTTCTGTCATCTTGTAACGCCCGAATGGTTTGCCCCGTCTGTAATTGATACGAACGACCTGCGCGGGTTTTAGCAAAAAGGAGAAAAACCTTATGCTCGAATATTGGTATAAAGAAAAGCGCACCCTGGTCGATTTTCGGCGCGGCCCACTCGGCCCCTACTTTGATGGCTTCGCCGCTGACCTGGTGGCCAAGGGATATTCCCGCCAGTGTGGCAGCGCGGTGCTGGGCAAATGCTGCCAGTTCAATGCCTTTCTGATTGAGCGGGGAATTAAAACCGTGCGCGAACTGGACGAATCGCTCATCGAACCTTTTCTTGATGTCTATCTGGTCAACACACGAACGGCCAGTGCGACCTATTCGCCCAGGGCTTTGGCGCAGAGCATTTTGAAGATCCTGTTCCGCTATCTGATCGAAACTGGAACTTTGAAACCACCCAAGCCACCACGGGTTAAAAAACCCTATGATTGGTTGCTTGATCCCTATCTTCAATATCTTCACGACGAATGTGAACTTACGCCGGTGACAATCAAAAGAGCCCGGATGCAAGTAGGTTCTTTCCTCGCCGCGCTGGGGCGAAAGGTCAGCCGTCAGCGTTTCAAAATGATGGGACCTGAAATCGTCGAGAGCTATCTGAACCGGCATCTCAAAGATAGCCCGGAAAATCGTTCAGTGTTGGGTTCATCCCTCCGCCGGTTTTTTCATTATTGCGCCGCCCACCAATATGCCGGCATGGATTTTTCGGGACTGATTCCTCCCGTCCGAACCTATCGCTATGCTTCATTGCCCAAGGGGATGGAAGACTCGGCCTTGGAACGGATGCTCGCGGCGATTGACCGGAATACACCGAACGGTGCCAGGGATTACGCCCTCATGGTGCTGATGATGGCTTATGCTTAAAGTATGGATCCATGAACAGGGAGATGACGAATCAGGCATTTTGTTCCCAAGCAGCAGTGGCGGCCGAATGAGCGCAGATGCGGTGCAGCACGCGCTGGCCAAGCATGTTGCAGCAGCCTGTAAAACGTGCCCGTCGCTATTAAAAAAGCACGTGACACCGCACGTGCTTCGACACACTGCCGCTATGGAGTTGTTCCAAGCGGGTGTGGATAGATCCCTAATTGCTATCTGGCTCGGCCATGAGTCGCTCGATACAACTCAGATATATCTGGATGCGAACCTCCAATTAAAAGAGGCCATTCTCAATAGAGTGAATCCAGTCCAGAGCAAGCCCGGGCGCTATCGGCCAGATGACAAGCTGCTGGCCTACCTCAAAGCGCTCTGACCGACCTTCCGTTTTATGCCGCATCGGGACGCTGTCTACTCCCTAAAAAATCAGGTGGACGGCGAACTCTGCGGCATAAAACTGGATGCGGTATAACGCCGCTTATGCCGTATGCGGCATAAGCGGTGAAAGCACGCCCTCGGAAGCCGACATCAAGGTGACTCGCGACCTCATCCGCGCCGGTCAATTGTTAAAGATTGAATTGATTGACCACGTCGTCATCGGGAACCAAAACCACAGCTCGCTAAGAGAATTGGGTTATTTTTTCTAGCCCAAGACAAGCCCTGACTATTTTATGGTCGGGGCTTTTTTCAATGTGTTGACATAAGTGGCCGACTTTCGTCTGTGGCTCGGGGCGAAACGTCGCGCCTGTCTGCGATACACTAGACTTTACGCTTCGCTCTCCACTCCACTTTTCTCGCTCGCCGGCCGCCGACCAAAGCCCGATCAAACGTCGGCTGCCAAGCCCAAAAAGTTTGCCCGCCTGAATGAAACTATTTTTACTTCTTTGTAGCTGGAGCCGCCGGCGGCACCACCACTAATCCATTCGTGGTCGCAACAACATTTTGCCCTACAGCAATTGTGGAACCGGTCTTGGGGTCAACCTTGAGAAACCAGATGAGCCCGGCGGTAACAATAAGCGTCACCCCCCAGATAAACATAATGGAAATCAGCCGGGAACGAACATAGCTTTTGGTTTTCTGAATCGGATTCTGACCTTGCGTGCTGAATATCGAGTCAAAATCCTTTTCGTTGAAAAACGCGTCATAGAGTTTTTTTAGATCATCGTATAGCTCCGTCGCCCGGACCATTTCCTTGTCCGTGCTTATCCAAGCATAAATCGCATGAAGCGCAGAGAAACCAACCAGTGTCCAGCCAAGCAGTGCAACTTGTGGTGAAAAAGCTCCCGTGAATGTCTTGTCCTGAAGCGCTTTGATGAGCACCACGGAAGTAACAAAGGTCACGATGCCGTATAAATTTTTTTCTAGGTTTCCAGCCGCACCTTCCACGGCCTTCGTCGCCTTGGCATCCAGTTCGAGCAGGAACGCGGCAACCCTCGCCCGAAGATCAACAAATTCTTTAAGGTTTCGCTTCAAATACATACCAAACCCCGCCCGCACCGCCGCCACCACGCGTGCATCCTGCCCCAAAATACTGCCCTCCCAATAAAGCGAGATGTAATTCCGCACCAAACCCAGCTTGTCCGACAGCGGACCGGAACCGCTTTCGCGGTAACACCAATCGTAAAGATTCCTCAACGCAATGTCCGGCTCCTTTGGAATTTCAGCCCACGTCAATGTTTGTTCCCGCAGCACATGGCTTTTCACACGGACAACAAAACCATTGCCGACCTTGGTCGTGTGATCAGCAAGCGACACGACACCCAAAAAATTTTCAAGTTTGGCAAAGATGGCACCTATTTCCGCAATGCCTTGGCCGCATTTCCAACGAAAATCGTCAGGGAAAAGCTTTAACGTGCTCCAATCGGAAACCACCTGCTCGCGCCGGCCAGTAAACAATTCATCTCGTTTCCGTGCGGCCTCAATCGCAGGCGGCTGGCCGATCTTCACGGGTTGAAATCTAAAGGAACTCGTCGCAGCATTGGCCGTAAATGATGGATGGACGAACGCAACCGTTGCTCGATCACCGATGAGCTGATTGAAATAACCCAGCGCATCCGGTATTTCCAACGAGTTCAGCCAGGCAAACAAATCCACTGGACTGAAAACGTCCACGACCTCATCCACATTTTTTTCAACATAAAGTTTGACGGAAGCCATCGGTGAAAGCGCGGCCCCATTCCTGATTCCCTGTAAAAAGTTCTCGACCGTCGCCGCGTCAATTTCCGATAGTGAATGCGGCGATTCCTGGCCTTCCAAGGACACCGAAAGGGTCCAGGTCATGCCGGACAACACTTTGAGTTGGGTTTGCAGCGTAGCCGACTGAAGCGGCGACTGCACACGACCCGTCGCCGTAACAGTGAATTCGGAAAAAGTCTCCACTACGGTCAAACCGCCTAGACTTGTTCCAAACAAAGATTCAAGCATGGATCGAATTCGTTCCATTACAAGTCCTCACGACGCGCTGACTTCTTGATAACCTTCCGGTGAAACTACAAAAACACCCTTTTTGCCACCGTGAATTGCCGGTTTCAAAACATCTTTCAGGTGTTCCACCGGTGCCTTAAGCACCAAATCAATCTGGTCAGTCAGCCGGATTGGGCGCAGACGAACATTGCACGCCTTTGGATCAATGGCGAACTGTTCATCAAACCGTTTATCCAGCGCCTTCGATTGTTGGGGCAATTTTTCCGCTTTGACGATCAGCGCTGCCTTGTCCAGTTCCGCGCTTTCCGGCTGGTAAGCGCCGAGAATCTGCTTAACAACATCCTTGTGAACATAGGCGTTCGGGCTGCGGAAAAAATAGCCGACCGTGTTCCGCAATATGTGGTAATCCAGTTTGGATTTGGGACGGACGTAATCCTCCAACAGTTTTTTCCACGCCGCGTAGGCGCGATGACTGTTCTTTGCGTCATCCGTCAATTCCGTTAGTTCGAGGAAATCTTTCCACCAGAACCTTCGGAACTGGGAGCTTGAATCGTAAACCGTAACTTCGCCCACCACCCACGCGCCGTCTTCCTGGCTCATTTCACACAGGCAGGTTTTCAGCAACCGGTTTTTCTCGAACGGAAACCCGGAGTCTTTTTTCCAGGTGGCCCGGTTCAAGAAATTCACCTGCTCAAGCTTGGCCAGCAGGACAAAAGATTTTCCGTCAGTTTCAAAAAAGAGCGTCAACAGATCTCCCGTTTGGACCTTGATCGTTCCAGATTCAACTTCCTTTTGCTTCTGATACAGCCGCTTGGCGAGAACATCCGCCGAGCCGTCAAATTCAGCCGATATTGGGAGCGCACATAGTTTGGCTTTGGCCTCTGGCTCGCGATCCGCCTCAAAGATGAATTTCCGAACCGTGGTTTCCTCGTTTAAAAACCCCAGAAGTTCATTCAGGTATTCATCCACGGCGGCGGAATCCTTGTTGGTTTCGCGCACCGGTTCACCATCATCACAGGGTATATGGTGAAACGAAAACTGCTTTGCGATAGAAGCCATATTATCACCTATAAGTTTATCTGCCCAATGGTCGGAATTTTAACCGGTAACGATGTTTGCAATAGCAACGATCCGGCTGTCTCAGCATTGGACGACCGGACAGTTCGGCTAGCAAAAATTTGGATGCCATGTTTCATCAAATTTGCAACCCGATTTTTGACATTGTGCGCCAACCAAAGATAAAGCCAAGCAGTAAGAGTGTTCCCCTGCACAGCGCGCCATGGGTTTGTGGGGGAGCTTAATTTTCCAAGAGTGTGATAAAATGCGGTGGTTATGAAATCACTAATTAACCTGCATGGCCAGAATCTAAATAGCCTGTAAAAACTGCGGCAATGTTTTTGATTGGAACGAATAATAGCCGGATGATTTGAAACGATGTCCCCTCTGCGGAATTCTCGTCAGTCTTGATTGAAATCAGGAGCCAACGGCATTGTCCAACCGCTCCAGTCTTGCGAGGCATGTTTGAAGCCGTTCAGCGGACAGGGTTGTTTTGGCAAGCCGCTCCTTAATGACGGGCGCTTGCACCAACCGATGGCGCAACAAACCACCAAGGAAATCGACATCTTTTTCCCGTCCCGCGACCAATTTGGAGACTGCCAGGTCATGAATTTCCAAACAGAGACCAGTGCCACTACCAGTATTTTCGTTGTGCACCGGAATAAGGCGATCCTGCCAACCGCTGGGCAAAACTGCCGTTTCGACACTGACCCCATGCGCGTAATAGCCAAAGGTCTGATGAAAGGGCGAGCCTTCGCCAATGGAACCATCAATCAAATCGCTATCGGCCGGATCGCGCAGGGAGAAAACATCGGCTTCAATGGAGATCAGTAATTCGTCGGGAGCCTGGGGAAACTGTCCCAGCACGGACTGGCTGCCGACAATGACAAATTCCGCCGCGCCGGTGATGCCTGCGGCAGCCCGGATGATATGTTCAAGCTGTTGCCGGTGCATGGCGGAAGCGGAATTTGATTTCCCAGACTTCCGTCGGCGAGAGCACGCCGGCGAAGGGCGAATTTTGACGCAACCGCTGGGCGTTATCCGATTCAGAGCAAAGCAAGGTGCAAATCTCCTCCACCGGGCGGGAGAGAATTTGCTGCCACTCGGCATAGCAACGCAGCAGCGACGGGGCGGAGTTGTTTTGTTGTGACCAGCGCGCGAGGTTGGCGCGGGCAAAATCCAGCACCTCCGGCTGCCAGCGCATCCGTTCCGCAATGCGCCGGGCCAGTTCCAAACTCACTTGATCGGTTTCAGAATGATTCATGCTGCCTGCTTTCTTAACTAGAAACATTATGGCCGGTTTTTCCGGTTGAAGCAAGTCTGGAAGGCTGAAGTGATTCGTGATCTTCCGGTGGCAGGTGTTTCCACATGCTAAATGGGCGTCTTCGGCTTTTGCCTGAAGACGCCCACCGACCGAGAATTCTCAGTCCGCTGGTAGCATAGCCTTGCGGCAAGAAATTACTACCCCAATATCAATCACACCCCTAACCACTATTGGACGGGCTTTTTTATTATTTCCGCGCCTGTGTTAGAATGGGTTTATTATGAAAACAACCAATCCAACGCATGGCGAACATCAAGGTTCCCTGTAAAACGTGCGGCAATGTTTTCGATTGGAACGACCTCTGGCTGGATGGATTAAAGCGCTGCCCTTTGTGCGGCGTCATCGCCCCGCCAACAGCCAGCGCGGTGGAATCAAGTCAGCCAGTTACGGAGTTGCCACCGGCGGCGTTGTCGGCGGCGGGGTTTGACCAATCGCAAGTTCAATGATGGCCGTCACGTTCGCCACCCCTTCAATCAAGCGGGTCTGAAGTTTATCGGTCATTTCCATCCGGGCGGCATTGATGGCGACGGTGGACTGGTCATCCCGGAATGCGAGCAACCCCGGCATGCTGACATTGTGTTTGGTTTTGTATTCCAAAACCTTGAATAAAATTTGCGTCTCATTGTCTTTGGTCTGACCGCCGACAATCACACAAACCCGCTGCCCGCCAGAGAGCAGAACCCCGGAAATATCCTGCACGACTTCAAGCAAAAAGGTTTCAGGCTGGGGCGAATTATGGCGTGTAATCTTGAAGGCAGGTTGGGCTTGGAAAGCGTTCACGATGGCTGATTCAATCTCCCGGTAGGGTTTCGGTGATTTGAACTCATGGCTGTCGAATAAATCAGCATCAAGTGCCTTGGCTAAACGTGCGTTAAACACGGTTTTGGTACGATTTAATCTCTCGATCCTCATTTGTTCGCGTTGTTCCGGTTCATGCTGCTTAAAGTCGGAAACCATCTGACTGGCCTTTTCATTGCCCGGCAAATACGTCAGCGCGGTTTTCAATTCCAAGCCACCAGCAATATAGTCGCCCTTTTTCCCCAAGGCTTCCGCGCGCTGGATGCTCCATTGTCCGTTCGCTTCGCGTAACAACGAACCGGCCTCAAGATCGTTTGGTTGCGAACGCAGCGCGTCGTTCAGCGACTCGACCGCACGGTCATAATTGGCGGCACTCATGGCCTGCCGCGCCGACCGCATCGCCCCGGTGTAGGATTTGCTGGTCAGGTTGGTGCTGACCGTGTTGGTCTGATAGGCGGTGATTTCCAGCGCCGATGTGACCGGCTCGTAATTATTCAATTGCAGGGTGAAATACCAAATGCCGGGTTGAAGCTCCGTGAGTTGCAAGGGCGTGACACCCCAATAATGACCATCACTGCCGGTCACGGACGCGCCGGCCGGTTGGGTTTCCAGAACGGCAGTGCCATACTTGAATTCGACCGCAATCGGGTTCGTTATGCCGTTGTTTACCCTGGCCAATTCATACCACCGGTGATTGTGATGGAAAGCCGCCAGCTTGTAGGTGTTCGCCGGCAACTCGACCAGCGTTGCCGGAAAGTCCCCGGACTCCAAAATCTCGTCATTCAATCCCAACAGTTGATAGGTGGCATCGCTTTGATTGCAGGATAAATTCAGCGCCCCCAGACTCGGCGCGAACGGCAGGAAGCTCCGGTTGTTTTCCGACACATTCGCCTGCTGGCGGCCCTGCCAATGCCGGTATTGCACTGAAACCACATATTGATCCGTCGGCACGGTGGTGGTGATGCCATCACTATTGGTCAGGGTGACATTGAACTCCGGCCCTTGTATATAGATTCTGGGTGCGGGCGGATTGACGGACACGGACAGCGTTCCGGTGGCTCGCGGCAGGTCAATTTTCCCGAAGTCACGCCCGCCATACCAAATAAACAGATTGGTTTTGAAGGCCACCCCTTTGGGGTGCGTGACCATGAACTGATGATTGCCCAATGAAATATTCTGGCCACTGGCTATGGGCTGGCCATCAAAAGTGGCGGTGGCTTCAGAGAATGGCGGTTGACCCGCCAAAGTGATCGTGAAGTTGAGCCGGGTTTTCTCCATCAATCGCTGATGCGTATGGATGCCAAACAACACCAGCACCAGCAGAAGCCACCACCATAGGGGGCGCAGGACGCGCCGCCAATATTGCCAGGGAGTTTCCGGGGAGCCCGATGAATTGGTTGTGTTCATATTTTTCCCGACTTTCTTTCCGACCTGATGGGGACAGCCACTAAACCATTGGCGGCGGCAAATTTCCATAAGTCAGTTTGCCGTTGACCGCTGGCATGAGCCGGTGCCATGATGACCCGCAGATACTTAACTATGGCTACTACCGGCGACAAGCCCAAAAAGAGCGAACAGTTTCGTCTCTTCGTGCGTCAGATGCTGGACTTCATTTTTGGCTTCAAGAATAAAAAGGGCGAGGTTCTGGATTACCAGCTGGAACATGCCGATGGAGTAAGTTTTTCCACCCAGGAATTTTATGCGAACGTCGAGCAACAGTTGGCCGCCCGTAAAATCCCCGGCATGGAAATCTCGCGCATCGAATTCCCCGAAGGCGGCCTGCTGTCCGACCAGCGCGTATATCTGCGCCTGATGCGGGAACGCCTGTGCATTGATACCTGTGCGGCCCCGTTCGGCAACCTCTTCTTCTTTTCCCGCCGCACCGTTTATGTTCCCGCGCTGGTCCGCCTCTGGCATATCGTTGCGGCAGTCCTTTTTTTTGGTTTGGTTGACCATCTGCTGGTCAAGCTGTTGGGTGCCAGCTTCGCCGCCATCGCCACGGTTGCCCTCGTATTTGCCATGGTCGGTGTGTTTCGCAATGCCTCATCCGGCGGTTTGTCCGACCTCGACACCATCCTGCTCAAAATACCCGTGATATCCACCATCTACGAAGACTGGTTCCGGGTGGAAACTTACTATCGGGAAGACACCCGGAATCTGTATCGGCAACTGTTGCCCCAGTTCATCCATGAGATTGCCGAAGAAACCTGCGCTGCCAAAGGGGTCAAGCTGGAGCGTCATTTTCAACCCGCCCCGCCGGTTTCCGACCTGAACAAACCTCAACCACCGGATAAAAAGCCCGTTGCGACTTGAGGTATGGCCTCGGTCCACGAACAACTGTCCGAGCAGTTTTACAAGTGGGAATCACGCGGTCGCGGCTGGCAGGTGTTTGGTGAACCGGTTGCCCCCGAACCGCCGTTTCAATTTTTTCGGGGCTATCGTTTGCCCGATGCTTCAGTGGTGGATGATGGACGCAAACCCACCTTCTTGAGTTCCCTGTTTCGCAAACCCACGCCACCGCCCGTAGTGGAGGAAGTCGAGGAAGAACCCGAACCGACGCCGTTGGTGCGGGATTCATTGGTTGAATTTCAAGCTTCCCTGCCAGCCAAGCTCGACATTGCCAAAGAATCCTTTGACCAGTTTTTCCACAATCTGGCTTTGTGCCGTGAGCCGATTGCTTTCGAGTTGCTGGGCATCCATAAACGGGTGCTCGCACAATTTGCCGCCAGTGTGTCGGACGCGTCACCGGTTCGCAGGCAGTTGGCGGCGCACTTCCCCGACGTGCAGTTCCGGCAACTGGAAGGTGCGTTGGACAAGGCGTGGGATGAAAGCACGGGCGACGAGGCGTTTGCGGTCGAGTTTGGTTTGGAACGGGAATTCATGCTGCCGCTGACCACCGGCAAAATGGATCCGTTCGTCGGCCTCGTCGGTGCCCTGGCCGAATTGCAGCCGGGTGAACTGGCCTTGTTCCAAATCCTCTGGCAGCCCGTGCAAAATCCTTGGGCGGAAAGTCTCATCAATTCCGTGACGCTCCCGGACGGCAAGCCGCTGTTCGTCAACGCCGCCGAACTGGCGGGTGCGGCGGAAAACAAGGCGGCTAAACCATTATATGCCGCCGTCGTTCGTATCATGGGACGGGCGTCTAGTCGCGCCCGGTTGGAAGAAATTGCCCGCGACATGGCCGGTTCGTTGCGCGTTTTTTCCAACCCGCAGGGCAACGCCCTTATTCCGTTAAATAACGACGACTATCCGTATGAGGAGCATTTGGAGGATGTGCTGCGCCGTCAAAGCCGGCGCACCGGCATCATTTTGAATGGTGATGAGTTGACGGGCTTTGTGCATCTGCCGACCAGCGCCGTGCGCTCGCCGGCCTTGCAGCGCGACGCCGGTTTGACCAAGGCCGCGCCCGCCAGCTTGCGGCAGGCGACGGACTTTGTCATTGGCGACAACGAACACAATGGCGAAACCGTGCCAGTCTTCCTTACTGCCGACCAGCGGGTGCGCCACACCCACATCATCGGTTCCAACGGCACCGGCAAATCATCGTTGCTGCTGAATCTGATCCGGCAGGACATCGAAAACGGTGACGGTGTGGCCGTGCTTGACCCGCACGGCGATTTGATCGACCAGATTCTTGGCTGCATTCCTGAAGAACGGATCAACGACGTGGTTTTGGTGGATCCATCGGATGTCGAATTTCCCATCGGGTTCAATATTTTGCAGGCGCATTCCGAAGAGGAAAAGAGACTCATCGCGTCCGACTTGGTGGGCGTGTTCCGGCGGTTGGCCACGTCCTGGGGCGACCAGATGGATACCGTATTGCAGAATGCCATCCTGGTTATTCTGGAAAGCAGTCGGGGCGGGACGCTGGCGGACTTGCGCCGGTTCCTGCTGGAGCCCGTTTTCCGCACCGAGTTTTTAGCCACCGTCCAAGACCCGGAATTGATCTATTACTGGGAGAAGGTGTTCCCGCGATTGGGCGGCGGCAAGTCCATCGGTTCCGTGCTAACGCGGTTGCAGGATTTTTTCAGCCAGAAGCCGCTCCGCAACATGGTGTCCCAACGGGACAACCGGCTGAAATTTGCCGACATCATGGACGGCGGCAAAATTTTTCTGGCGAAACTCTCGGAAGGTTTGTGCGGTGAGGAAAACTCCTATCTGCTGGGAACGTTGCTGATGTCCAAGTTCCAGCAGTTGGCGATGGCGCGGCAGGCGCAGAAGCAGGACGGTCGCCGGGACTTCTGGCTCTACATCGACGAGTTTCAGCATTTCATCACGCCCAGCATGGCCAAGATTTTGACCGGCGCGCGGAAATACCGGCTGGGGCTCACGCTGGCCCATCAGGAACTGCACCAGTTGCAAAGCGATCCCAAGGTGGCCAGCGCGGTGTTGACCCAGCCTTGTGCCAAGAGCCGGGGTTGGGAGGTCAAGGAGTTGTATAATTTGGCCGGGCAAAGCGGCAAGGCCGTCATGCAAAACCCGGAAGCCAGGCGCATGATGAAGGACATCGAACGAGGCCATATCACCGGCCTTGTTTTTTCCAAGCTTGCCCGCCTGTCCCGCAATCGGCGCGAGCTGGAGGATTTTTCGGATTTTTTCAAAAAGCATGATGCCGACCTGATTTCTTTAAGTGAGGCGATTGACACCAGCACCGCCGGCGGTCGGATGTTTTTTCATCTGCTGGGCGTGTTCGCACAGTGGGAACGGGAGGAAATCACCGAGCGTGTGAACGCATCGGTGTTGACCCGCGCCAAGCTCGGCAAATCCATCAATGGCACGTCGCCGTTTGGCTACGAATGGAAAGACCGCAAACTTGTCATCAAACCCGAGGAAGCCGCCATCCGCCGCAAAGCCTACGAACTTTTTTTGAAGTATCGTCGCAAGGGACAAGTTGCCAAAGAACTTAACGCCGCCGGGTATCGCACGCGCAAGGGGAACATCTGGCGGGACACTTCCATTGAACGCATCTTGAACGAATCCAGTGCCAAGGGTGTTTATGTGTTTAACACCATGCGGATGACCGGCAGTTGGCGCACCGAACTCAAACCGGAAAGCGAATGGGGCCGGGCGGAATGTCCGCCAATTGTTTCCGAAGATTTATGGAATCAGGTAAACCGGATTATTGAGGAACAATTGAAAGCCTGGAAAAAGCCCGGCAAGCCGCCGGTGCATTTGTTCAGCGGCTTGGCGCATTGTTCGTGCGGGCATAAAATGTATGTTGCCGCCAACAGTCCAAAATACTTCTGCCGGAAATGTTGCAACAAGATTGCGATTGTGGATTTGGAAAATGTCATCCTTTTGGAATTGAAGAAGTTTTTTGGCCAGCCCGGACGGATTGCCAGCCACTTGCAGGCGGCGGAAAAGAATTTGGAGGAAAAGTCCGCCTTGCTGGCAACCCATCAGCGGGAGATTCAAAAAGTGCGGGAGGAAATGCACCAGATGCACCAGTTGTATTTACAGAAGCAGATTTCCGGCGACGGCTTCCGCGACCTTTACACGCCCGCCGAAGAACGTTTGAAACAGTTGAACGCCGGACTGCCACAGTTGGAAGCAGAGGTGGATTTTTTGAAAGTTAACAAGTTGTCCGCCGATGATGTGTTGAATGAGTCCCATTCTTTGCACAAAAGGTGGCCCAAAATGCCGATGCCGGAGAAGCGGCAAAATGTCGAAGCACTCATCGAAAAGATCATAATTGGCAATGGAACAATTGACATAACCTATTCATCCCTACCTACTTCTATAGAACAGTGCAAAAGCCAGCAGGGGTTAGGGTTTGGGTGAGGGAGGATGTTTAACCAATGATGGTTGAGGTGGCGACAGTGTTAACCCACGGCCTGACCCGGCGGACGGATTCACAGTTGCGGCGATTCGTGGCCGGTGTTAGTCTTCGTAAAAACCAAAAACCGCCATGAACGATCAAAAATTCTCCTCCTCCCGCCGCAATTTCCTCAAGTCCGCCGCAACCTTGCCGGTGGCGCTCGCGGTCGCGCCGGCGTTGTTGACGCAAACGGCTTCCGCCGCGCCCGCCGCGGCCGGTCCCTTGCCGCGGCGTCAGCTCGGCAAGAACGGTCCGCAGGTGACGATGCTGAGCATGGGCGGCATGATGCAGGCGTTGAGCCCGGATTACATTGATATCGCCTGGTCCATGGGCATCCGCTATTTCGACACGGCGAAATCATATTTGAACGGCAAGTCGGAAACTATTTTCGCGGCGTGGCTGGCCAAATACCCGGAGCGCCGGAAGGAGATTTTTCTCGTCAGCAAGGATCATCCGCACAATGCGGCGCAATTAGTGGAGATGGTTGACCGTCGTCTGGCGGCTTGCGGCACGAGCTACCTTGACGCCTTTTACATTCACGGGATCGGGCGGAAAGGTTACGGCGAAGATTCCATCAACTGGCCCAAGAGCGCTGACTTTAAGAATGCGATTGCGAAGCTCAAGTCGGCGGGCAAGGTCAAAATGGTCGGCTTTTCCACGCACGACGGGGATTTGAACGATTATCTTAACGCCGCCGCGCAGGGCGGGGTCATGGATATCATCATGGTGAAATACAATCCGTTTTTCACCAAGGGCGATGACTTTGACCGGGCGCTGGACGCCGTGCATCAGGCTGGCATCGGTCTGGTGGCGATGAAGACGATGCGCACGGTCAAGGACGTGCCCAAGCGTCTGCCGGAATTTGACAAGCTCGGTCTGACCACGCATCAGGCGGTGCTGCACGCCGCTTGGAGCGATCCGCGTATTTCCGCCGTCTGCAACATGATTGACAACGTGGGTTTCATGGAAAGCAGCACGGCCGCCGCCCGCAGCTACAAGGCGCCGCTCAAACTGGCGCACATGGAACTGCTCAAGGAAACCATGCTGGCCAGCCGCCGCACGATGTGCACCGGCTGTCCGTCCTGTGCGGAATTCAGCCGGCAAACCAATTTTGCCTTCGACGACATCGCCCGGTTTGTCACTTATTACGAACAGGACGGCAACGCGGAGGCCCGCGATTATTATCAGGCTTTGGCGGCGGAACATCGCGATGCGAGCAGGGTGAATCTCGTCGCGCTGCGTGACGGCTGCCATTTCAAAACCGACTATCCGGAAATCATCCGCCGGGCCGAGCGTTATTTCGCCTGAACATGAATTCAAAAAAATCCACGCTCACGCGCCGGAATTTTCTCCGCAGAGCCATGATTGCCCCGGTTGGGGTCGCTTTGGCGCCGAATTTTTCCGCCAGCGCGGAAAATGCGCCCAAGGTTTCCGCCGCCGGTTTGCCGCCGGTGCCCACCCGCAAGCTGGGGCGGAACGGTCCGGAAGTGAGCATGTTGAGTTTTGGCGGTGATATTCCCGCCTACAGCCCGGAACATCTCGACCTCGGCTGGTCCATGGGCATCCGTTATTTTGACACCGCCTCGATGTATGGCGGCGGCAACGAGGAACCGAAAGTGGCGCAATGGCTGACGAAATATCCCGAGCGCCGAAAGGATTTGTTTCTGGTTTCCAAGGATCATCCGCGCGAAGGACCCGAACAATTGCTGGAAATGATTGACCGGCGGTTGGAGCGTTGCAAAACAAGTTATCTCGACCTTTATTTCATTCACGAAATGAACGTGCGTCTCTATGGCCAGGACTCCCTGAACTGGCCGAAGAGCGACGCATTCAAAAAGGTCTGTGAAAAATTAAAGAACTCCGGCAAGGTCAAGATGGTCGGGTTTTCCTGCCACGATGCCATGGCTCCGCAATATCTGGCCGCCGCCGCGCAGGGCGGTTTTGTCGATGCCATCATGGTCAAATACACGCCGTTTTTCGCCAAAGGAGACGACCTTGACAAAGGCCTCGACGCCTGTCATCAGGCCGGCATTGGCCTCATTGCCATGAAGACGCTGCGCAATGCCGTGGACGCGCCGAAGCGGCTGCCGGAATTCGACAAGCTCGGACTCACGACGCATCAGGCCTTGCTGCAAGCCTGCTGGAGCGACCCGCGCATCAGCGCCGTTTGCAACCGGATGGGAAACGTGGACCACATCCAATCCAGCGTGGGGGCCGTGCGCGCCTACAAAAGCCCGCTGAAAGTTGCGCAGATGGAATCGCTCCGCGAAATGCTCCTGGCCAGCCGGCACGCGATGTGTCCGGGCTGTCCGTCATGCAATCAGCGCGGTGCGGAATTGGATTTTGCGTTTGGCGACATCTCGCGATTCGTGATGTATTACGAGCAGGATGGCGATTTGCAGGCACGGGAAAAGTATCAACAATTATCCGCCGCGCATCGCGATGCGTCGGGAGTGGATCTCGCCGCGCTCCGCGATGCCTGCCAGTTCAAGACGGATTATCCGGAAATCATCCGCCGCGCCGAACGCTATTTCGCCTAGAGATCCGTTGAATTCATGGCGAACGAAAAAAAATCCAGCGCCGGAAACCGCAGGCAGTTTGTCCGCACAAACGTCCCGCTGGCCGAGCTGATTGCTGGCGGTGTCATTATTGTTTTGCTTGCCGGCATCGCCATCGCCATCGCCATCAAGGGCAGGCATTTTAATCCGGATATTTTTGCGGTTCGGACCGATTCGTTGAAATCCACCATCGCCGCTGTCACTGGCAAGGGCGGAACCGCGCAGTCCGCGCCGGAGGTTAAGCCGCCGGCGGGAAACTCCGTCGCCGAGGAAGGTTCCGCCGAAAGTACGATGGCCCCGGCCAAGCCGGCGGCAAAGGGGGAGCCGTTGGAAATTTCGCTGGCCGGCATCAAGCCGATGTCGCCGACCGAATTTTACACTTCGGATAATCTCTTTGAAAAAATTGACGGCCGCGCCCCCGCCTATCAGGGTTTCAACGTCCAGCAATTGCGCTGCCGTTCGTTCAGCGTCCTCGCGGCGCCGGACAGCTTTGTTGATGTTTATGAATACCGTTTCGACAATCCGGTGGATGCGTTCGGAATGTTTGCCCTCGAACGCGACCCGAAAGGCCGGTCACTGGAATTCGCGGCGGACGGTTATTCCGGCGAGATGGGGTATTTTTACCGCCAAGGTGCGGTGTATGTGCAAATCATCGCGTCTGACACTAAAGCCGAGACGCTCGCGCTCGCCAAGGCCATCGCTGAAAACCGCGCAAAGGAACTGCCGGCGGATGACCATGGTCTTGCCGGTCGCCGCAAACTGCCGGCGGACGGCATGATCGCCGACAGCGTGGCGTTCGTGCTGGAAAACGCCCAGGGCCAGGCGGATTTGAAAGAAGTATTTCAGGCAAAATACAAGTTTGATGGCGCTGAATTGCCGTTTTTCATCATGGTCACTACGCCCGACGACGCAGCCAAGGCCTGGAAATCATTTCAGGATTTTTGCGGCAAATTTGGCACGGCGGAAAATCTGCCGGATGTGAACGGCGGGAAGATTTTCCACGCGCAGGTTTTTGGCAAATGGAAGGTTGTCTATCAACGTGCCGGCGAACTTGGCGGCGTGTTTGACGCCGATGATGCGGCCAAGGCGCAGGCGTTCATTGAAAAATATTTGCGCGGCGAAATAAAGTGAGTAGATTGGCTAAAGGGAATAATGAGCGAATCAATTTCTAGAGAGTCATCGGTAAACCGGCGCGAGTTTCTTTTGCGATTGGGGGTTACCGGCGCGCTCATTGCCGGCTCCGGACTCGCCGCCCGAAAGCTTTGGCAGCCGAAACATTTTGTCCCTGGTTTTGAGAAGGAAGTTGGACTCCAGCTAAAGAGCTACGCGCCGGAGGTCAGCAAAGTTTTGCCATCCCTGGCCATCGCGCATGGCACGGAACATGAGAAAACCATCCGCGCCGCGATGGGAGCGCTCGGCGGCATGGACCGATTCATCAAGCATGGCGACGTGGTGATGATCAAGCCGAACGTCGCGTTTGATCGTCCGCCGGCGCTTGCGGCGACGACCCACCCTGACGCCTTGCGCGCTGTGGCGAAACTTTGCTTGGAGGCTGGTGCGAGCAAGGTCATCGTCGCTGACAATCCGATCAATTCGCCGACCGGCTGTTTTTTCAAGAGCGGACTGTCCGCCGTGGCGGCGAGCATGAACTTGGATTTGCTTTATCCGGAAACGAATTCATTTTCGCCGTTGTCGCTCGATGGCGAGATTTTGAAGGAATGGACGTTCTTCAACACGCCGTTCAAGAAGGCCACCAAGGTCATTGGCCTCGCGCCGTGCAAGGATCACAATCTTTGCCACGCCTCAATGACGACGAAGAACTGGTATGGATTGCTCGGCGGCCGCCGCAATCAGTTTCACCAGCATATTCACAGCATCGTATCGGATTTTGCGCTGATGATGAAGCCCACGCTCGTCATCCTCGACGGCATGAACGTGCTGATGAGCAACGGCCCAACCGGCGGCCGCCTCTCCGACGTGAAGCCGATGAACACCATCGTCGCCGGCACTGACATGATCGCCGTGGACGCCTACGGCTACTCGCACCTGCTGGAACGCGACATTGCGGAATTGACCTATATCCACAAAGCGCACGACCGTGGTCTGGGCAACAAGAATTGGAAAGACACGAATTTCAAAGAAGTTCAGGTGTAAAATAAATTCCGTTGCCAGCTCGTGCGCAAGATTGGAAATTTCTCCGATTGCTTTATCAAGCTAGTCTTATCGGCAATAGTGCTTTTTTTTGTTTTTTAAAACAGCAGCCGAATTGAAGCCAGCACGGCTAAAACCATGACCATGATTTCAAATTTCGCCTGATTAATGTGCCGCAGAATTACCGGGCCGAGCAAGGCGCCTGGAACCATTGGGATCAGCAGTATCGCATCCAACTGCAGTGATTGCGGAGTGATCAATCCCAAGTTGGCGCTAAAGGGCACTTTGGTGATGTTGACGAGCATGAAAAACCACGCGCCGGTTCCGATAAAAGCCAGCTTGGGCAATTCAATCGCCAAAAGGTAAAGCGTCATCACCGGCCCGGCAGCATTTGCCATCATGGTGGCAAACCCGGCCATAATGCCAATCGGCACGGCAAACCAGCGGGTGTGTGGCAATGAGAAAAAAATGCCACCGGGTTGAAACCGCCGCCAACAATGGAGCGCGATCATGGTCAGTAGAATTCCTCCTATCAGTCGTTGCACTGAATTATCGCTAATTCGACCCAGGGCAAAGTAACCCGCAAAAATTCCGGCCAGCACCCAGGGAAACAATTTCCACAGATGCGCCCAACTGGCGTGCTTGCGGAAAAAGAGGACGCCAAAAACATCCGCCCCAATCAGCAGTGGAAGCAACGCCCCGGTGGATTCTCTGGCCGGCAGGGCATTCGCAAAAAAAGCAACGGACAACACGCCCAAGCCGGGCATTCCGGTCTTGCTAAGGCCAGTCAGGAAGGCTCCCGAGGCTAAAAAAATCCACTGCCATACGCTTAAGGTCACAGGCGCGAATGATGCAGCACTTGGTTGCGGGTTTCAATCTCTGTGCAAAGCCCGACATTATATAAAAATCTTCGCTGGTGAAAATTGCCGGCGGCTTGTTACGCTGCTACCACAATTCATCCATGAAGCTTCGGCACAAATTGACGGGGATGGGGAAAGTATTTGCGTGTCTGGTTTTGGCTGCCATCGCCTCGGCGGATGCGGCGGCAGGACGGATCGTGTTAGAGAGCGGCGTGAAGCAGGTTTCATTGCTGGAACTTTATACCTCTGAAGGTTGCCGGAGTTGTCCGCCGGCGGATGCGTGGCTGGCCGGACTCATGGATTCACCCGGCTTGTGGAATGATTTTGCACCGCTGGCCTTTCATGTGGATTATTGGAATTCGCTTGGCTGGAAAGACCGTTGGTCATTGCCGGAATTTTCCAGCCGCCAGAACACCTACGCGCAGTTCTGGCATAGTCCCAATGTTTACACTCCGTGCTTTGTGTTGAATGGAAAAGAGTGGCGTGGCTGGTCCAGCCGTCGAAAAGTTCCGCCGCCCACCGGTGAGCAAGTTGGAGTGTTAGTGGCAAGCTCCACCGATACGAACCATTGGAATGTGAGCTTTGTACCAATCCCAATGGCAAACATAAAATATGAAGCGCATGTGGCATTGTTGGCGTGCGGATTGTGTTCGGATGTGAAAGCTGGCGAGAATAGCGGTCGTCATCTGCAACACGAATTTGTGGTGCTGAGTTTGACGCAAACCGGAATGACCATCAGCAACGGCCTGGCGCGGGGCAGTTTTATTTTAGCTCCGCCACCACATGATTTGGAAAACATTCTTGCGCTGACAATCTGGGTTACGTCAGCCAACCAGCTTGAGGCAATACAGGCCACCGGCGGATGGCTTAATCCAGTGGCCAAGTCGGTCAACCATTGATTCCCCGCACCGTTTGACCGTCGGTTGTAGAGGTTTTGAAAAATCTTTTTCCCCGGCACATCCCGGCGTATGCTCCGCCCAGATTGAAGCGGCAAATTTCATTACTCATTGTCTGTCTGGCGCTATTCTCTGGCGCGGGGCGAATCCCGGCGTCGGATTCACCTTTTGCCGTGGATGTCTGGGGTACCACCGATGGCTTGCCGCAAAGCTCGGTCATTGCGCTGACGCAGACCCGTGAGGGCTATCTCTGGCTCGGCACCCTCAATGGTCTGGTACGGTTCGACGGCAATTCCTTCACCCGTTTCAATGTCAACAACACGCCCGGCCTGCCGGATAATCGCGTGGTTTTTTTGTTTGAGGACAGCCAGGGCAGCTTGTGGGTCGGCACCGAGGCGGGGAGCCTGTCTGTGGTCAGGAACGGCCTGATGCAAAATGTCAATCTGGCCGCCGGATTGGGAAAGATAACCTATGCCTACGAAGACGGGAGCGGAACCATCTGGTTCAGCGCGGCGACCGGCAGATTCTTTTCCGCCAAAGCTGGCCGCGTGAATTTAAATCCGTCGGCTTTCCCGTCGCAATTATTTTACCGGGCGTCGCATTTTCTGGTTCCGGGGCGGGATAATGTGGTTTGGCGTTTGCAAAATGCCCGCGTGGATAAATGGCGTGGCGATCGTCTGGAAAAATCCTGGAACGAGGGGCCCTGGACCAGCGCACGGGTTTCGGCCGCGGTTGAGGATCGCGAGGGAAACCTCGTGGTCGGGACCCTTGGCGCGGGGATTTACTGGTCGGACCCGGCGGGCGGCTGGCGGTCGGTCGGTCTGGAGCAGGGGCTATCGCACGCGACAATCCTCTCGCTGGTGTTTGACCGGGAAGGCAATTTATGGGCGGGCACGGACGGCGGCGGGCTGAACCGCATCCGGAAAAAATCCTTGATGGCGCCCTTTGGGTTGCATCCGTGGGTAGCGCAATCCGTGGCGGAAGATGCGTCGGGCGGCTTGTGGGTCACCTACAACGGTCACGGGCTTTCCTACTGGCGCACCAATTTTGCGAAAGATTACGGCATCGGGACCGCTGCGAACGCCTGGTCCGTGCTGGTGGACCGCCGGCAGCAGGTTTGGGCCGGCACGCGGGGCGAGGGATTGTTCCGGTTCATGTCCTACTACTTTCAGCCGGTCTCCGGCGCGGAAAAAATCGGCGCGCAGATTTTTGCGCTGTTCGAATCGCACGATGGAAAAATCTGGGTGGGAGGCCAGACCGGCCTCGCTAGCTTCGATGGTTCGCAGTGGAAAACTTTCTCGACCGGCGAAGATCTGCCTCCCAGCGCCGTTCGCGCCATGGCCGAAGACGCGCAAGGCTGCCTATGGATCGGCACCGAGAGCGGCGGTTTGTTTTATTTGCGCGATGGGAAGATTTCCGCCGCCCCCGCGCCGGTGAAGGATATTTCGTGCCTGTTCGTTGACCGCGAAGGCGTCCTCTGGGCGGGCACCTTCGGCCACGGCTTGGCGCGTCGGCAAAACGGGAATTGGTGCCTCTGCTCGACCCTGCATGGCGGGCTGGCCAGTGACAGCATTGGCTATTTGATGGACGATGGCGCGGGCAATTTGTGGCTCGGTTCGTATGAAGGATTGTTGCGCGTGGACAAAAAATCCGTCGCCGATTTCGCCGCCGGCGCAGTTAAAGCCATCTCCTGCCGCACGTTTCTCACGCAGGAATGTTCCGCCGGCGCCCAGCCCGCCGCCGGCCGCACCCATGATGGAAAATTTTGTTTTCCCACCATCAAGGGCTTGGTTTTGCTGAACCCGGCCGAGTTGAAGTCCAATCTCAATCCGCCGCCGGTCGTCATTGAATCCGTGCTGGTGGATGGCGCCGACCAGAACAATAATTCGCTTGTTTCCGCCGCCCAACCCGCCGTCACGCTGGCGCCGGAAAGCGAGCAGTTGGAAATCCATTTCACTTGCCTGAACTTTTCCGCGCCGAAGGGCGCGCAGTTTGGCTCGCGGTTTAAGTTCCGGCTCGAAGGCCGCGACAAAAACTGGACGGATATCGGCGGCGAGCGCGTGGCGCATTTTAATCGACTGGCCCCCGGCAGATATGTTTTCCGGGTTATCGCCTGCAACGAGGACGGCGTGTGGAATGCCACCGGAGCGACCCTCGCCATCACTGTTCAGCCGCCGTTTTGGCGCCAGCCGTGGTTTATCGCGGCGGCTTTTCTGCTGTTCGTGGGCGCGCTGGCGGGAATCATCTATTTGACCTCTACCGCGAAACTCAAGCGCCAGTTGCGCGCGGCGCAGCAGAAAGAAATGATCGAAAAAGAGCGCGCCCGCATCGCCCGCGATCTGCACGACCAGCTGGGCGCTAACCTCACGCAGGTCACGCTGCTCGGCGAGCTGGCCGAGGCCGACAAGAATTTGCCCGCCGAAGTCGAGTCCCACGCGCAGCAGATCTGCGCCACCGCGCGCGAGACCACGCGCTCGCTCGACGAAATCGTCTGGGCCGTCAATCCCGCCAACGACACGCTCGAAGGCCTCGCCAACTACGCCTGCAAATATGCGCAGGATTATTTTGCGCTGGCCGGCGTCAGCTTCCGCGCCGAGCTGCCCGCCGTGCCGGCCACGCCGATTCCGCCGGAAGTGCGCCACAATGTCTTCCTCGCGTTCAAGGAAGCCGTGAACAATGTCGTCAAGCACGCGCACGCCACCGAAGCCCGGGTGCGCCTGCAGTTGGATTCCGGCAAATTTATTTTAAGTGTCGCCGACAACGGCCGCGGCCTAGGCGACCTGTCGGAAAAGCAGCTCCGCAACGGCCTGAAAAACATGCGGCGGCGCCTGGCGGACATTCACGGCAAATTTGACCTCGCGCCGAATCCAGGCGGCGGCACCGTGGTGAAATTGACAGTTCCCATTTCCAGTCCGTAACCGTAATCTTAACCCCGAACTTAATCCGCCGGCAGAATTGCGATTAGGATCACGAACCAGCCCATGCCCATCACCGTTTCCATCGTCGAGGACAACGACAAACTGCGCGGCACGCTCGCCAAGGTGATTGGCCGCGCCGAAGGTTTCCGCCTCGCCAGCGACTATGGCAGCGCCGAGGACGCGCTCGCGGATTTGCCCAAAGTGAAGCCCGATGTGGTCTTGATGGACATCAACCTGCCCGGCATGAACGGCGTGGAATGCGTCCGCCGGCTGAAAGCCGCCCAGCCGCAGCTTCAGGTCATGATGTTCACCGTCTACGAGGACACGGAAAACATCTTCAACGCGCTCGCCGCTGGCGCCAACGGCTACATGCTCAAGCGCACGCCGGCCAAGGAATTGATCGAGGCCATCCATGAAGTCCATCGCGGCGGTTCGCCCATGACCGCGCACATCGCGCGGCTGGTGGTGCAATCCTTTCAGAAACCCGTCGCCGCGCCGCTGGCGGGCAGTTTGTCCGAACTCTCCGAGCGCGAACAGCAGGTGCTGGATCTGCTCTCGCAGGGACTCATCTACAAGGAAATCGCCGAAAAGCTCAAAATCACCTACGAGACCGTCCACACCTACATCCGGCGCATCTACGAAAAACTTCAGGTGCGCTCCCGCACCGAGGCCGTGGCCAAATTCCTGCAAAGATAGGGCAGGGAACCGATCGGATGGTCCCGCGCCCTGCTTGCCATTGAACTTTATTGCTGGATATTTATTGGTATTTCATCTTTGTTCAGCTGTGGCCGAAATTCCCGGCAAATCGCCGTTGGCTTTTTAAAGTTTGTTTGCTAACTTTCCGCGTCCATGTCAGACCCCGCCAACGCCGCGCTGTCGCTTTCCAAGTCGCAGGTTTTCCTGCGCCGGTTTGTTTCCACGGTGGTGCTCTGGACGGTCATCCTAGCGGCCTTGTTTTCCGGCAACCGGTTCATCTCCGACGGTGTTTTCATTTTGCTGGTGGCCTTGCTGGCGCTGGCCGGGCTGGTGGAGTTTTACGGCATCGCAGAAAAGCGCGGCATGGTAAGCTTCAAGGTTTCCGGCGTCATCGGCGGGCTGCTGCTCATGGTGGGCACGTTTCTGAATGTCACCGGCCGGATCGGCACGTCCGGTTCGCCGGCGCGGGTGAATGATTTTGAAACGGGCTTTCTCATCCTGTTCGTCCTGGGCCTGTGCGTGCGGCAGTTCGTTTCACGCCGGAACGTGGCGGGCATCACGGCCATCGCCACGACGCTGTTTGGTCTGATGTATGTGCCGTGGCTGCTGAATTTCATCCAGAAAATCTCCTTTTTTCCGTTTCCCGCCGGCAGCCCGGCGGATGCGGGGAAATATTTCCTCCTCTATTTCATCCTCGTCACCAAGTTTAGCGACATCGGCGCGTATGTCACCGGGTCGCTCATCGGCCGGCACAAAATGATCCCGCGCATCAGCCCCAACAAAACGTGGGAGGGATTCGGCGGCGCGATTCTGGTTTCCACCGGTGCGAGCGTGGCGTTCGTGCATTGCTTCGGCGCGAAAATGGTGGGGATGAACACCCTGCACGCCGTGGTTCTGGGCGTGGTATTGAGCGTGGCGGCGGTCATCGGCGACTTGATCGAATCGCTCTTCAAGCGCGAGGCGGGCGTGAAGGATTCCGGTAAGCTGTTTCCCGGCATCGGCGGCATCATGGATCTGCTCGACAGTCTTTTGTTCAACGCGCCGCTGATGTATCTCTATCTGCGGCACGTATTAGTTTCATGATTGCCGAATACATAAACAACAAAGACGCAAAGGCGCAAAGTTTATAGCTTCGCGTCTTTGCGGCTTCGTTGTTAAATTCTTACTGATGAAAAACGTCGTTTTACTTGGCTCAACCGGCAGCATCGGCACGAGCACCATCAAGGTGGCGGACGATTTGCCGGATCAAATCCGGCTGGTCGGCCTGGCGGCGGGCGGCAACTCCGAATTGCTGCTCGAACAAACCCGCAAGCACCGGCCCGCCGTCGTTTCCATCAACGACCCCGCCAAGGCGAAGGAACTGCAGAATGCGCTGGGCGTTTCCACGCAGGTGTATTGCGGCAACGAAGGCCTGCTCAAGCTCGCCACGCTGCCGGCGGCGGACATCGTGCTCATGGCTATTGTCGGCACGGCGGGATTGCAGCCGGCGCTGGCGGCGATCCGCGCCGGCAAGGACATCGCCGTCGCGTCCAAGGAAATCCTCGTGATGGCCGGCGAAATCGTGATGAAGGAAGCGCGCAAGCACGGCGTGAAAGTTCTCGCCGTGGACAGTGAACATTCCGCGATCTTCCAATGTCTCGACGGCAAGCCGAGTGCCTCCGTCCGCAAGCTCTGGCTCACCGCCAGCGGCGGGCCCTTCCGTAGCAAAACCGACTGGCCGAAGGAAAGGTTTTCTGAAATCACCGTGGAACGCGCGCTGAAGCATCCGTCGTGGGTCATGGGCCGCAAGGTCACGATTGATTCCGCGACGCTGTTCAACAAGGGGCTCGAAATGATCGAGGCGCGCTGGCTGTTCGACGTGGAGATGGCGCGCGTCGGCGTGGTGGTGCATCCGCAGAGCATCGTGCATTCGATGGTGGAGTTTGTGGACGGCTCGCTGATTGCGCAGTTGTCCACGCCGGACATGTGCCTGCCCATCCAATACGCGCTGACGTATCCCGGCCGCGCCTTGAGCGACCGCGTGCAGACGGATTTCCCAAAGATCGGCACGGTCACGTTTGAGGAGCCGGATACGGAACGATTTCCATCCATCCTGCTGGCGCGCAGGGCAGGGGACACATGCGGCACGTTGCCGGCCGTTTTCAACGCGGCCAATGAAATCGCGGTCGAAGCTTTTGTGAACCGCAAAATCAATTTCCCGCAGATCACCGAAACCGTCCGCCGCGTGATGGACGCGCACCAGGTGGTCGACCATCCGACGCTGGAGCAGATTCTGGCCGCCGATGCCTGGGCGCGGGGCGAGGCGGCGCGGTAAGGTTTGCGGTAATTTCCGACGGTGATATAATCCCTCCAATTTGACATGATTATTTTGCATTATCTTTTTATCGCCCTGGAAGTGGTGTTGGTTTTTAACCTGCTGATTGGCACCCACGAACTCGGCCATTTTCTCGCGGCGCGCTGGCGCGGGCTGAAGGTGGAGCGCTTTGCCATCTGGTTTGGCAAGCCGATCTGGAAAAAGAATGTCGGCGGGGTCGAATACGCGCTCGGCTGGATTCCGGCCGGCGGCTATGTCTCGCTGCCGCAGATGGCGACGATGGAGGCCATCGAAGGCAAGACGGACGAGAAAGCGGAGCAACTGCCGAATGTCTCGCCGCTCGACAAAATCATCGTGGCGTTCGCCGGGCCGCTGTTTAGTTTTTTGCTGGCGGTGTTTTTTGCCCTCATCGTCTGGCAGGTGGGCAAGCCGGCCAATGAGGCGGACAACAACACGACCATCGGCTGGGTGGACCCGACCGGTCCGGCGGCGAAGGCGGGGTTGCTGCCCGGCGACACCATTCTGGCAATTGATAATCATCCGGTGCATCACTTCGCGCCGATGTCCACCATGGAGGACAGCATCATCTGGCGGATCGCCACCAGCACCGGCACGAACATCGCCGTCAAATATCTCCGCGCCGGCAAGGAAGCCGTGGCCAACGCCATTCCGATCCACCTGGAAACGAAGTGGTATGAGCGAAGGTCCCTCCGGAAAATCCTCCTGGTCAACGCCAACAAGGCTGTCATCTTTGATGTGGCATCAAACAGTCCGGCGGCCTTGGCGGGATTGAAGAAAGGCGACGAAGTCGTGGCGTTGAACGGCGAAAAGATTTACAGCCACGTTGCCGTTATGGCCGCCGAACAGGCGATGAGCAACAATCCGGTCAAACCGCTGACGCTTTCGATCCAGCGCGGCACCCAGCACTTTGATTGCAAATTATTGGCGGCGAAACCCGTTCAGCCTGCTGATTATCCGCCGTCGCTCGGCATCATGAGCTGGCTGGGGAACACCAATTCGACGCTGGTTTATCCGCCGCCGCTGGAGCAGATCAAAGTCAGCGCCGGACAGATTATTGACACGTTTGGCGCCCTCTTCAAACACAATGGCGAAATCGGCGTCCAGCAGCTGGGCAGCGCGGTGATGATTGTGCGGGTGTATAGCAATCTGTTTCAGGACGAGGAAGGCTGGCGGCGCGTGTTGTGGTTCAGTGTCATCCTCAACGTCAACCTGGCGCTGCTGAATTTGCTGCCGATGCCGGTGCTGGACGGCGGGCACATCACGCTCTCGCTCATCGAATGGATTCGCCGCCGCCCGAGCCACCCTAAAATCCTCAATTACCTCCAAAACGGTTTTGCCATCGCCCTGATCAGCCTCATGGCGTATCTCGCGTTTTTTGATGTCGTGGATTGGGGGCGCAGCGCCCATGCCAATCGCGATGTGCCGGTGGTCTTTGCCGCCCAAAAATAATTTATGCGTTACTGCGAATCCCCTTATTTCTTTCAACGCCGTAAAACCCGCGAGATTGTCATCGGCGATCCCGCGCACGGCGGCGTCATCGTCGGCGGCGATCACCCGGTCGTCGTGCAGTCCATGATCACCTGCGACACCATGGACACGGCCGCCTGCGTGCAGCAGACGTTGGATTTGGTCAAGGTCGGCTGCCAGATTGTCCGCATCACTGCGCCGACGGTGAAGGACGCGGCCAACCTGGGGAATATCGTCGCCGAATTGCGGAAGCTTGGCGTCACCGTGCCGATTGTCGCCGATATTCATTTCAAGCCGGAAGCCGCGATGGAAGCGGTGAAATGGGTGGAGGTCATCCGCGTGAACCCCGGTAACTACGCCGACACCAAAAAATTCGCCATCAAGGAATATTCCGACGCCCAATACGCCGAGGAATTGAAGCGCATCGAGGAAAAGTTCACGCCGCTCGTCCTCGAATGCAAGCGGCTCAAGCGCGCCATGCGCATCGGCACCAATCACGGCTCGCTCAGTGACCGCATCATGAACCGGTTTGGCGATTCGCCGCTGGGCATGGTCGAGAGCGCGCTGGAGTTTGCCCGCATCTGCCGCCAGCACGACTTCCACAATTTCAAGTTCTCGATGAAGTCATCCAATCCGAAGGTGATGATCGAATGCTATCGCTTGCTCGTCGCGCGGTTGAATGATTTGGGCGCGGATTGGAATTATCCGATCCATCTGGGCGTGACCGAGGCCGGCGAGGGTGAGGATGGACGCATCAAGTCTGCCATCGGCATCGGTTCGCTGTTGTGCGACGGCTTGGGCGACACCATCCGCGTCTCGTTGACCGAGGATTCGCCGCACGAGATACCCGTCTGCCGCGATTTGCTGGCGCTCATTCCCAAACTGGCCAATTCGACGGTGAAATTTGCGGACAACACTTTCGCCTTCGACCCGTTCCATTTCGAGAAGCGCGAGACGCCGGAGATTCCGCTCAATGAAAACATCAAATGCGGTGGCGAACAGCTCATCCGCGTGGTCGTCACGCGCGCGACGTGGGACAAGGTCGCGCCGAAGGTCCGGCCCAAGGACGATGTGCGGCCCGAGGCGGTCTATGAAGATTTGAATGTCGCGGAGATTGACCCCACGCAGGATTTCGGGATCAACTGCGAGACGCAGCTGGTGACCGTGAAGGACGGCGTGAAACTGCCGGCCATCACCGCGTTCCGTCTTTTGGCGGCGAAGCTCAAGCGGCTGGGCCGCAACAATCCCATTCTGCTCAAGGACTGCATCAACTTCGAGCCGGTGCCGCTGTCGCCGAACATCGCGCTGCTGCAGGCGGGCGTGGTCATCGGCGCGCTGCTGGCGGATGGCATTGGCGACGCGATTCTCGTGCGCGGCGAAAGCGGCGCGGGCCTGTCGTTGCGGCTGGCGTTCAACCTGTTGCAGGCGGCGGGCTGCCGTTCCTTCAAGACGGACTATGTGGCGTGCCCGAGCTGTGGCCGGACGCTGTTCAATCTCCAGACCGTGACCGCGCGCATCAAGGCGCGGACGGAGCATCTCAAGGGCGTGAAGATCGCCATCATGGGCTGCATTGTGAATGGACCCGGCGAGATGGCGGATGCGGATTTTGGCTACGTGGGCGGCGCCCCTAACAAGATCAACCTCTACGTCGGCAAACAGGCCATCAAGTTCAACATCCCGGAGGCCGAAGCCGTGGAACGGCTCGTGGACCTTATCAAGGAACACAACAAGTGGGTAGAGCCGGAGGCGAAGGAAACAGCCAATTAGTTTTTAATGAAATTATCCGAACGGATTTTGCGACGGGTTTTAGTTGTTGGTTTACTGCATCTCGTGAACCCGGTTTCGGCCCAGACGAATCAGCTGGCTGGTAATGGAACCGTGTCACCTGACACGCGCTACGGACTCTTCAACGGGCTCGACCATCGCAGTTGGTATAATGAGGGGAACTTCCCGGAGCCATTCTTGGTGGATGATTCCGGCCTGGAAATGAATGAGGCCCGGTTCGACTGGCTGCATACCAAGGCCGGCAACCAGCACAGCGACATCGCGGCGGCGGAAGTGGAAAAGGGCTTTGGGTTGGCGACGGTGGAATTACGAATTCCTTACGAGCGAGATGTCACCCCGGGTCAGATTTCACAAGGTTTTGGCAACATCGAAGTCGGCGCTCGTCATCCCTTCTTTCAATACGTCTCGCCCGCCGGCTTTTTTGACACCACCATGGGGGCGGCGCTGGAAGTGGGCATTCCCGTCAATTCCGATGTCAGCAGGAACACGGAAGTGGTCCCCAAGATATTCAATGACCTGCGCGTGGGGGAACATTTCACCCTGCAATCCCTGTTTGGCTATTCCACCCTGTATGGCGGCGGCCCTGACGGCGGGTTGCAGACATTTGAATACGGCTTTGTCTTTGGCTACAGCATTCCTCACCGGCAATTGCCGGTGCCCGGCGTGCTGCAAATCATCCCCATCTTTGAGTTAAAGGGCGAAACGGCGATGAACCACGACCACTCCGGCCAGAGCAGCTTGCTGGGCAATGCGGCTTTTCGGCTCAATCTCAAGTCCATTGGCCGCGTTCAGCCGCGATTGGGACTGGGTTTTATTTTTCCGGTCAACCAGCAAGCGCGGATGGATTTCCATTCCGGCATCTTCACCAGTCTGGTGATTGAATACTGATCATGAAGTTGAACCGGCGGGAATTTCTGCTGCTGACGGCTGGCCTGGCTGCGGGTTGCCAGACGGAGAACGAGGGCGCCCCCACCGCTGCCCGTGCGCCCCGCATCCTCAATGCCGGGTCAGCCAGTGACTACGCGAAGGACGGGGTTTACGGTAAATTTCGCGATCAGGGGTTTTTTGTGATCCGGCAAGGCGGCCAATTGTTTGCCTTGTCCGCCATCTGCACCCATCGGAAATGCAAACTGAAATCCCAGCCAGATCACTCCTTTCTCTGTCCCTGTCACGGCTCAACCTTTGACGCCGCCGGACATGTGACCGAGGGACCGGCCAAACGTGATTTGCCGCTGCTGCCGAGCTATACGAATGAGCAAGGCCAATTGATTGTCAGTGTCCCGGCAGTGTGAATGGAATGCTCTGGAAAAGGTATCAACCCGCCTTAATCCTGATCTTTTACATTTGCCGTGCAAGCGAACAGATTATACCGGAACAAATGAAGCGTATCTCTCCGTTGGCAAACAGGCCATCAAGTTCAACATCCCAGAGGCCGAAGCCGTGGAACGGCTCGTGGACCTCATCAAGGAACACAACAAGTGGGTCGAGCCGGAGACGAAGGAAACGCCCTGATTTAAATTCAAACCGAGAATCATTGCGGTGCAATTTTATGTCCGTGCGGATCGATCAGGACCTTCTGGGGAAATTTCAGATGCTCGGGCTGTTTTCTTCTTCGATGCGATTTTCCAAAATATCGCGCAGGGTGCGAAGAATTTTTTCCGTGGAATAGGGTTTGGACACAAAATGGCGCACGCCGGAACTGGCGGCTTTTGCGACGCCGCCGTTGGCGGCCAGGCCGCTGGAGCCAATGATTTTGACGCGGGGGTTTATGGATTGGAGGGCGATAATGGTGGCCGGGCCGTCCATGATGGGCATGTGCATGTCGGTGATGACGGCGGCGATTTCCTTGCCTTGAGTGGCATAGAGTGAGACGGCTTCCGCACCGTTGGCGGCGGTGATCACCCGGTAGCCGAACCGTTCAAGAATCTTTTTGACGGTGGAGCAAATCGCTTCCTCATCATCCACCAGCAGTATGAGCTCACCGTGACCACGCGTTAAAATTTGTTCTTTTTGGGGTTCCATTTCGCTGAATTCGCCGGTGGCCCGGGCAGGGAGGTAAACCTTAAAAGTGCTGCCTTTGCCGGGTTCGCTGTAAACATTGATGAAGCCGCCGTGACTTTTGACGATACCCAATGTGGTGGAAAGGCCGAGGCCGGTGCCCTGACCGGCCGGTTTGGTGGTGAAGAACGGTTCAAAAATGCGCTCAAGGATGGCTTGCGTCATTCCAATGCCGGTGTCGGTGATCTGGATGCGGACATAGGAACCGGGGCGGATTTCTGAATTAGTTGCCGCGGCGGTTTGATCCACGACCGCATTTTCAAAGGTGAAAGTGAGTTTGCCGCCGTTGGGCATGGCGTCGCGGGCGTTGATGGCGAGGTTTAGTAAAATCTGATCGATTTGTGTAGGGTCGCCGATGACGATCCAAAGACTGTCAGGCAAGTTACATTCCAGTTGGATGGATTTTGGGAAAGTTTCTTGGACGAGTATTTGAATTTCGCGGGCGACGGCACGAAGGCTGATGGGGATGCGTTCACCTTTGACACCGCGCCCGAAAGTGAGAATTTGCTTCACGAGCTGGGCCCCGCGCTGGGTGCTGGATTCAAGTCCGGCGATGAGCTTGGAGAGCGTCGGATCGTGCGCCTGATCCTTGAGCAGTCCGATCGACATCATGATGGGGGTCAGGACGTTGTTGAGGTCGTGAGCGATGCCGCTGGAAAGTGTGCCGAGGCTTTCAATCCGTTGGTTGCGGGCAACCTGATGTTCCAATTTCCGCTGTTCGGTGATATCCACGCTGAAGGCGAGAATCGACTTGGGCTGACCATCGGCTTTGCGCACGAGGGTCCAACTGGATTCCACCAGCACTTCGCGCCCGGTTTTGGTTCGGGCGGTCAATTCGCCGACCCAATAGCCGTTCTCCAGCAAAAACTGCCGGGCTTCGGCTATTTTGGTTGGTTCCAGTTTTAATAGCTGATGAATGAATTGGCCGGCGGCTTCGGCGACCGTCCAGCCATAGATGCGTTCAGCGCTGCGGTTCCAATAAGTAATGCGGTGTTCCAGGTCGCGGATGGTGATGGCATCGTGGGCGAGGTTGAGCAACTCGGCCTGTTCGCGGATTTTTTCATCCGCCAGCTTGCGCTCGGTGATGTCGCGCCCGATGCCGACCAGGCCGGTCACCGCCCCCCGCGCATCCAGTAGCGGGACCTTGTTGGCAAGAATGGTGCGCCGTTTACCGTCGGGGAACTGATGGGTTTGCTCGAAGTTAAGATAATGTCTTCCAGCAAAAACTTCGTGGTCGATGAGGTCACCTTTAGCCGCGTGGTTCGCGTCGAAAAAATCCGCGTCGGTCTTGCCAATCACAGCGGCGGGGTCGGCTACCCCCAGTCGCCGAGCCAGGGTCTTGTTGGCGAGTACATAGCGGTTGGTTAGATCCCGCACATAAACGGAGTCGGGAATATTATCGATGAGGGTGCGCAACAGGTTGCGTTCATTCTCCAGGGACGTTTCCGCTTCTTGCTGTTCGAGGCGCGCGCGCTGGTTGATGATGCCGAAGGTCAAATCCCCCGCCAGTTCATTGAGCAGGCGAACTTCTTCGTCGCCAAATGCGTTCGCATCCTTGGCGTATATGGAAAGAACGGCAAAGGCTTTTTTCTCATCCAACAATGGAATGGAGATCATAGAGGCGAAGCCGCGTTTGGCTGCAGCCTTCTGCCAAGGAGTGGTTTTCGGGTTGGTTTGGAAATTGCGACAAATGACCATTTTGCCTTCGCGGAGACAGGTGCCGACAGGTCCGCGACCGCGTTCCTTATCGGCCCAGGTAATTTTAAGGCCCGACAAATATTCCTCATCACAGCCGGCGAAAGCGGCGACGCTTACTGTTTTTTCCGCATCATTTTCGGGGAAGCCAACCCAAGTAAGTTGATAGCCGCCATCTTCCACGATGATGCGGCAAACTTCGTGAAGCAATTCTGATTCGTTCGGGGTGCGCACCAGCACCTGGTTGCATCCGCTGATGGTTTTCAGCGCGCGTTGAGTATGGCGGAGGGTGACTTCAATGGCTTTTCGCTCCGCAATAAGCAGCGCCATCACCCACAAACCAATCATGCCAATCGACCTTCCCGTCAACGCGAGATTAGTGGGAATACCTTGCGGTGACAAATAAAGCCCAGACACCATCAACAGGGAAAAAAGTCCCGCCAGCAGATACGGGAAATAGCGTGTGCCCACAAAGACCGTCAAAGTCAGGGGGATAAAATATAGAACCCAATCTGAAATTCCCACTGGCGATGCCAAATCAAGGAGAAACTCAGCACAAGTAATCACGAAGATAACCGGCAGCAGAAAAAAATTACTTCTACCTTGACGCATACGTGCCGATTCTTTGTCAACCTTGGCCGATAGTCAACTACCACTTAATCAGTTGGGTCATACTATTAACCAATTTCAGTTGAAGGTTTTTACAACAAACCGAGGCGTATATAGTGAGCGCTTCAGGTATTTTGTCTGGCAGAGACGTAGTAGAGGTATTCTACAAGGCGTTCTTTCATTTCCTTGCGCGGCACAATGGCGTCAATGAGGCCGTGGTTGAGCAGAAATTCCGCCGTTTGAAATCCTGGCGGCAGTTCGGCCTGGGTGGTGTCCTTGATGACGCGCGGGCCGGCAAAACCGATCATGGCCTTGGGCTCGGCCAGGATCAAATCGCCGAGGGTGGCATAACTGGCCATGACACCGGCAGTGGTCGGATGAGTCAGCACACTGATGTAGGGCAGGCGTTCTTTGGCGTGGTAGGCGAGGGCGGCACTGGTCTTGGCCATTTGCATGAGACTGAACATGCCTTCATACATCCGCGCGCCGCCGCTGGTGGAAATGATGATGACTGGCATCCGGCCTTCGGTGCCGCGTTCGATGAGGCGCGTGAGTTTTTCGCCCACGACGGAACCCATGGAGCCGCCGAGAAAACCGAAATCCATCACGCCTAGCGCGGTGCGGTGCGTCCCGATCTTGCAAATGCCGGTGACAACGGCGTCCTTGAGCGTGGTGGATTTCTTGTAGGCTTCGAGCTTGGATTTGTAGGTGGCGACGCCTTTGAAGCCGAGCACATCGATGCTGACCATGTTGGCGTCCATTTCCTCAAAAGAACAGGTTTCGACGAGGGAATGAATGCGTTCGCGCGAGCCGATGGGAAAATGATGGCCGCACTTTGGGCAAACCTTGAGGTTCTCGTCCAGTTCCTTGTCGAAGATCATCGTGCTGCAGGTGGGACATTTTGTCCAGAGGCCTTCGGGAATGTCGCGTTTGCGGGATTTTGAGATGCCCAGCTTGGGCTTCTGGGGCAGCGTCAGGCTTTCGAGCGTGGGCGTCAAAGCCGGTTCCACCTGGGGTGTCCCCATCTTTTCTTTGGTAAGAAATTTAGTCGCCATGTTTGACAAGATTATTCAAAGTCCGCGGGCAACTGTCCAGACGCAAACATTGGCCGCGCCGGCCCGGTGCAGGGCCCGGGCGCAGGCGCTGGTGGTGGCGCCGGTGGTGAAGACGTCGTCCACGAGGATGATGCGCATTCCGGTCAGCCGCGTGTCGGGCGGGACGGTAAAGGCATTTTTCATGTTGGCGGCGCGTTGCGCACGGGTCAGCCGGGTCTGGGTGGCGGTCGGCGTGACGCGGCGGAGGGATTTCCCATCGAGCGGAATGTTCGCGGCGCGGCTCAAATGCGCGGCCAGACGTTCGGCCTGATTGAATTCGCGTTCGCGCAGCTTGAGCGGATGGAGCGGCACCGGCACGATGAAATCCCAATTCTCTCTGGGCAACAGCGGCACTGCCTCGCTCAATAGCAGGCCGGCCAGAAATGGTTCAAACCAGAGCGCATGGGAATATTTGTAACGGTGGATGGCTTCCAGCACGACCGTCTTGGCGACCACCGCCGAGCGCGCAGAGGAAAAGTGCAATTCCAGCTCGAGACAATTGGCGCACTGGAAGGGTGTCGTCAGTTTGCCGTCGAACGGCAGGCCGCAGCGCTGGCAGAAGGGCGGGCGGATGAAATGAACGTGCGACCGGCATTGTGGACAGACCAGGCCATCGCGTGGTTCGGCCCGCCGGGAATGGCAGAGCTGGCAGATTTCGGGATAAACCAACCCGAGGCCGGTTTTGAACCAGTGATGAACAATTTCTACACCCGCCGTCATGAGGTCAATTTATTTATCCCGGCGGCGGCGGAAAGCAAATTCGGCAGGATGGTTTCAGTGGCGGTTTACGATTATTACCAATGAAAAACGGCCGCCCCGTTGGGAGCGGCCATTTTGTGGTGGCAATAGCTTATTTCTGCGAGCTTACGCCGGAGCCGGTCACAAAACTGGTCGTGTCGGTGGCGGTGTTCACGGGTTTAGTCGTTTTTTTTCAGCCGGTTCCTGGTTAGGAGCGTCCGCGTTGAGATCTTCTTCGGGAATTCTCATGCTGTAGAACGAGCGATAGATGAACACCAGCGCCACGATCAGGAAGAAGCCGCCGATGATGGTCTTTACGCTCTGGTGCGGAATGGTCACGGCAATCTCCACCGCGAGCAGGCCGAACAACGTGGTGAACTTGATCACTGGGTTCAGCGCCACCGAAGAGGTGTCCTTGAACGGATCGCCCACGGTGTCGCCCACGACGGTGGCCGCATGCAAAGGGGTGCCTTTGGCGCGCAAATCCACTTCGACGATTTTCTTGGCGTTATCCCACGCGCCGCCGGCGTTGGCCATGAAAATGGCCTGGAACAGGCCGAAGAACGCGATACCGACCAGATAGCCGATGAAGAAATAGGGGTTGAAAAACGCCAGCGCCAGCGCGAGGCAGAAGATGACGATGAAGATGTTCCACATACCTTTCTGCGCATACACTGTGCAGATGCGGACGACTTCCTTGCTGTCTTCCTCGGAGGCCGTGACGGCGTCGAGCTTCATGTGGTCCTGAATGTAAACGACCGCACGGTATGAGCCGGTGACGACAGCCTGGCAGGATGCGCCGGTGAACCAGTAAATCACCGCGCCGCCCATGAGCAGACCGAGGATGATTTCCGGCTGGACGATGCTCAACGCTTCAATGACGGGCTTGAAGGGTCCGGCGACGCCGGAAAGCAACTGGGCGTCATACATTCCCTGCAGGAGCATGATGATCCCGAAAACCATCGTGGTGGCGCCGACAACGGCGGTGCCGATGAGCACGGGTTTGGCGGTGGCTTTGAAGGTGTTGCCCGCACCGTCGTTTTTCTCCAGCAGATGCTTGGCGTTTTCGAAATCAGGCTTGAAGCCGAAGCTGTTTTCAATTTCTTTGGCGATGTCCGGCTGCGCTTCAATACGGCTCAATTCATAAACCGACTGCGCGTTGTCCGTCACCGGGCCGTAACTGTCCACGGCAATCGTCACCGGCCCCATGCCGAGGAAGCCGAACGCCACGAGGCCGAATGCAAAAATCGGCGCGGCAAAAACGAATTGCTTCGGCATCAGCGCGACAATCGGCGAATCGGTGTAGGTCGCCAGCAGGCACGCGCAGAACATCAGGCCGAGGATGACAAAACCCATCCAGAACGCGGAGAAGTTCCCGGCCACGAAACCGGATAAAATGTTAAGCGACGCACCGCCGTGCTTGGAGCAGGTGGTGACTTCCTTGACGTGCTGCGATTTGGTGCTGGTGAAAATCTTGGTGAATTCAGGAATCACCGCTCCGGCCACCGTGCCGCAGGAAATGATCGCGGATAAAACCCACCACAGATTGCCGTCAATCCCGGTTTGTTTCGCCAGCAAAATATAGCTGGCGACGAACGTCACGACGATGGAAACAGCGGACGTAATCCAGACGAGGTGCGTGAGCGGCGCCTCAAAATCAAAATCCTTCTTGCCGCCGAATTTGGCGTTGGTGATGCCTTCGTTAAGAAAATAGGAGACGAGCGAGGTGACAATCATAAGGGCGCGCATGACAAACAGCCAGATGATGAGCGTCGCGCAAATCGTCGCGCTGCCCGCGAGCGCCAGCGCGAGGAACGCGATGAGCGCCACGCCGGTCACACCGTAGGTTTCAAAACCGTCCGCCGTCGGTCCGACGGAGTCGCCGGCGTTGTCACCTGTGCAGTCGGCGATGACGCCGGGATTCTTCGGATCATCTTCCGGCAGCTTGAATACGATTTTCATCAAGTCGGAACCGATGTCGGCAATCTTGGTGAAGATACCGCCGCAGATACGCAGAACGCTCGCGCCGAGGGATTCGCCGATGGCGAAGCCGATGAAGCACGGGCCGACGAGTTTGTTTGGCAGGAAAATCAGGATGCAAATCATGAAGAACAATTCCACCGAGACGAGCAGCAGGCCGACGCTCATGCCCGAGCGCAGCGGGATGCCGACCACGTTGACCGGTGAGCCTTTCAGCGCGGCGAAGGACGTGCGCGAATTGGCGGTGGTGTTGATGCGGATGCCGAACCACGCCACGCCATAGCTGCCGAGAATGCCTAGCACAGACGCGATCAGAATAACGGCGACATCAAAGTAGCTCTTTCCTTCCAGCACCTTGAAATAGAAAAATATGCAGGTGCCGATGAGCAGCCAGAGGATGGCGAGAAATTTGCCCTGCTGGAACAGGTAGGTTTTGCACGTCTCCCAAATCGTCTGGGAAACATCCGCCATGGACTTGTGGACGGGCAGGGATTTGGTTTGCTGGTATTGAACCAGGCCGAACACGACGCCGATGGCGCACATCAAAATTCCGAAATACATCAGCGTGATACCACTGACGCCACACAGTCCATCAAACTTTACCGCGTCGAGTGGGGGGATTTTCAGGTCGGCTTCACTGGCGTGTAGTGCGGTGGCGGTGGCGAAAAATGCAACCGTAGCAACGGTCGCCCGGAGGAGTTTATGGGGGTGCATAAAATTATATTAAATAACTGGATGTTTGATGGTGGTGGCGGGCTGGTAGAATGGCAAGCCGAACCGGCACGGCCAAGGCCATCAAAATAATTTGATGGCCCGAGATGGCTTCCGTTTGACTGCACTTGTCATTCATTTGTATTTTCATAAACGCAACTTAATAGATAACGCGTTCCGCATCATGAATCTGATGGAATTTATGGAGAAGTTCTTTCCCAATATTGACTTTGTCTTTGCAGATATTGTTTATCCCCCCCCAATGAGTAGGTGCTTAATTCTGTTTGCCACTATTCCTTGTAGCAATATCTGACAAGAGTGTTTTCGATGAGGTTTAACAAAAGAGAGTCTTTTTTTGCCAAATTATGTGCTGACAGAATAATCATGCGCGCTAATTTGATTTAGGTTTTCCTTTTGAAAACTAATTTAAACCAAAATCGGTAAATTTATGGGCACAACAGCACCCGAACTAAAACAACCTCTGGCCAAGGTGCCAGCGATCCATCCCAGTGGCGATAAGCGGTTTAAGATACTGGAGGTGCATATGAAGAAGCTTCAATTCAAACAGGATGCTTTGATTGAAGTTCTCCACAAGGCGCAAGAGCTGTTTGGTTACCTTGAAGACGATGTGCTTTTGTTTGTTGCGCATCATCTCAAGCTGCCGCCGAGCCGCGTTTATGGCGTGGCGACATTCTATCATTTTTTTACGCTCAAACCGCAGGGACAACATACCTGCGTGGTCTGCATGGGAACCGCATGTTACGTCAAGGGCGCGGACAAGGTGGTCGAAGCCGTTCAAAACCAACTCAAGATCAAGGCCGGCGAAACCACGGTGGATAATAAGGTTTCGCTGCTCACCGCGCGCTGCATCGGAGCGTGTGGCATCGCGCCGGCGGTGGTTTACGATGGCACAGTCACGCCACGTCAGACACCTGAATCCACCGTGGAACAAATCAACAAATGGGTGAAAGCATGATACTCAACGATCTTATTGCGATTAAAGAAAAGGAGCAGGCCACGCAGAAAAAAATCGTCCTGCGCTGCTGCATGGCGGCCGGCTGCATGTCATCAGACTCGAAGGGCGTGAAAGCACAGCTCGAAAAGGCCGTGGTCGAGGCCGAGTTGCAAGATGAAGTCGAAGTGCGGGGCGTCGGCTGCATGAAACTTTGCTGCGAAGGCCCGCTAGTCGCCGTTGACCCAAAGAATGAGCTTTATGTCAAGGTCACTTCCGAAAACGCGCCGTCCATTATTTCCGCGCTCAAAGGAGGCAGGGCGAACGTGGAGCAGACCGATCCAAACGCCGCGTTTTTCAAGAAACAGCTTTCCATTGTGCTCGCCAACAGTGGCATCGTGAATCCCGAACGCATTGAAAGCTACATCGCGGCAGACGGTTATCTCGCCTTGCATGAGGTCTTGAATGAAATGTCGCCCAAGGAAGTTGTGGAGGCGATGACCAAGAGCGGGCTGCGCGGCCGTGGCGGCGCAGGTTTCCCGACCGGCCTCAAATGGGGCACTGTCGCCAAGTCGCCCGGCGCGAAAAAATATGTGATCTGCAACGCCGACGAAGGTGATCCTGGCGCGTTCATGGATCGCAGCGTTTTGGAAAGCGATCCGCACAGCGTCCTCGAAGGCATGGCCATCGCGGCCTACGCGGTCGGCGCGGATCAAGGATATCTTTATGTGCGCGCGGAATATCCGCTGGCCATTGCGCGATTGCAGCTCGCCATCAAACAGGCGAAGAGCATGAGCCTGCTCGGCGCCGGCATTTTTGAATCACCGTTTAACTTCAATGTGGAAATTCGCATCGGTGCCGGCGCATTTGTCTGTGGCGAAGAAACCGCATTGATGATGTCCGTCGAAGGCAAGCGCGGCACACCGCGTCCGCGCCCGCCGTTTCCGGCGGAAAGCGGATTGTTCGGCTGTCCCACGCTGCTGAACAATGTCGAAACTTTTGCCAATGTCTCCGCGATTTACCGCAACGGCGCGGAATGGTTCGCCGGCATTGGCACGGAAAAGAGCAAGGGCACAAAAGTGTTCGCGCTCGCCGGCAAAATCAAGAACACCGGCCTCATCGAAGTGCCGATGGGCACGCCGCTCCGTACCATCGTCGAGGAAATGGGGGGCGGCGCCCCTGACGGCGGCAAGATTAAGGCCGTGCAGACCGGCGGTCCCTCCGGCGGCTGCATCCCCTCGCAGCATCTCGACACACCGGTGGATTACGAATCGCTCGGCAAGCTCGGCTCCATCATGGGCTCTGGCGGCATGATCGTGATGGACGAAAACACCCGGATGGTGGACGTGGCGCGGTTCTTCATGGAGTTCTGCATGGACGAATCCTGCGGCAAATGTATTCCCTGCCGTGCCGGCACGATGCAGATGCACAACATCCTGGACAAGATACTCAAGCGCCAGGCCACCGCGCGCGACCTCGCGAAGCTCGAGGAACTTTGCGACATGGTGCGCAACACAAGCTTGTGCGGCCTCGGCCAGACGGCGCCGAATCCGACGATGAGCACGCTGCGGTTTTTCCGCAACGAATACGAGGAATTGCTCCAGCCGGACACGTTCGGTCCGGGCGCAACTGCAACTGCAACCGCAACCAAATAATTTTATGGCCGCCAAGACACTTATTATTGACGGAAAACAGATCACCGCCGAGGAAGGCGAGACCATTTTGCAGGCCGCGACCGAGGCCGGCATCAAGATTCCCACGCTCTGCCATCTCGAAGGCGTTTATGACGTAGGCGCGTGCCGGCTTTGCCTCGTCGAGGTGAAAGGCACGCCGAAGCTGCTGCCGGCCTGCACGCTGAAGGTCGCCGAAGGCATGGAGGTCTCCACGGACACCGAGCGCTTGCGCAAATATCGCCGAATGACGCTCGAACTGCTGTTTGCCGAGCGCAACCACGTCTGCGCCGTGTGCGTGGCCAACGGCCATTGCGAATTGCAGACGCTCGCGTATTCCCAGGGCTTGGATCACGTCCGCTACGAATACACGTTCCCGAAATGGAACGTGGACAACACGCACCGCCTGTTCGGCATGGATCACAACCGCTGCGTCCTTTGCACGCGCTGCGTCCGGGTTTGCTGGCATATCGAAGGCGCGGGAACTAAGAATGTTTCCGGCCGCGGCGGAAAGTCCAAGATCATCACCGACCTCAACCAAAAGTGGGGCGCTTCCGAAAGCTGCACCGAATGCGGTAAATGTGTCATGTCCTGTCCCACGGGTGCCTTGTTCAAAAAGGGCTCGACGGTGGGCGAATCGGAACGCGACCGCAACAAACTCGAATTCATCGTCAACGCACGGGAGAAAAAACAATGGAACGCTTAAAAATCGCCACGGTCTGGCTCGGCGGCTGCGCCGGCTGCCACATGTCATTCCTCGACCTCGACGAGTTTCTCGTTGATATCGCGGACAAAATCCAGGTCGTCTACAGTCCCATCGCGGACGTGAAGGAATATCCCGAAGGGGTGGATGTCTGCCTCGTCGAAGGCGCCGTTTGCAACGAGGACAATCTGGAACTCATTCACAAAATCCGGGCGCGGACGAAGGTGCTGGTGTCATTCGGCGACTGCGCCGTGACGGCCAACGTGCCGGCCATGCGCAATCAGCTCGGCCTCGACAACACGGAAAGCGTGTTGCAGCGCGCCTACATCGAGAACGCGCAATATAATCCCGTCAAGCCCAAGGCCGACGGCATCATTCCGCTGCTGCTGGAACGTGTGCTGCCCGTCCACGAGGTTGTCCACGTTGAATTGTTTCTGCCCGGCTGCCCGCCGCCGGCGGATCGTATCAAGGCGCTGCTCGGCCAGGTGCTCGCCGGCCAGGCGCCGAAGCTCGAAGGCACTCAGTTAAAATTCGGTTGAAATATTTTTATGGCAAAACGCATTGTCATTGACCCGGTGACCCGCATCGAGGGGCACGCCAAAATCAGCATCTTCATGGACGACGCCGGCAACGTGGCCGACGCGGAGTTTCATGTCGTCGAGTTCCGCGGCTTCGAGAAATTTTGCGAAGGCCGGCCGTATTCCGAAATGCCCGGCATCACCCAGCGCATCTGCGGCATCTGCCCGGTGAGCCATACGCTCGGTTCCGCCAAGGCTGGTGACGCCATCATGGCCGTCAGCATCCCGCCCGCCGCCGACAAGCTGCGCCGCCTGTTGAACCTCGGTCAGTATGTCCAAAGCCACGCCCTGAGCTTTTTTCATCTGAGCGCTCCGGACTTTTTGCTCGGCTGGGACACGCCGCCCGCGCAGCGCAATGTCTTCGGCATCATCGCCGCGAACGCCGAACTGGCCCGCGCCGGCATCCGACTCCGCCAGTTCGGCCAGGAGATCATCGAGATTTTAAGCGGCAAAAAGATCCATCCCGCTTGGGCGGTGCCCGGCGGCGTGCGTTCCAATTTGTCCGCCGAAGGCCGCGCCAAAATCAAGGCTTGGCTGCCCGAGGCGTTTGCCACCACGAAAGTGGCGTTTGATCTCTGGAAGAAAACGATGAAGACGCACGGGCGCGAGATCCAGATTTTCGGAAATTTCCCGTCGCTGTTTATGGGCCTCGTCACGCCGGACGGCACATGGGAGCATCACGGCGGCAAGCTGCGCTTTTCCGACAGCAGCGGCAGCATCATCGCCGACCAGGTTGACCCGCAAAAATATTACGAAGTCATCGGCGAGGCCGTGCAAAACACGTCCTATATGAAATCGCCGTATTATCTGCCGCTCGGTTTCCCGGAAGGCATTTATCGCGTCGGCCCGCTCGCCCGCCTCAACGTCGCCGAACAGATGGGCGTGCCGAAAGCGGACGCCGAGCTGAAGCTCTTCAAAAAACTGGGCCGCGGCGCCGTCTCATCGTCGTTCCTTTACCACTACGCGCGGCTCATCGAAATCCTGGCGGCCCTCGAATACATCGAGCGCTACATGGATGACCCGGAGCTTTCGAGCGACTATCTCCGCGCCGACGCCGGCATCAACAGCCTGCGCGGGGTGGGCGCCACCGAGGCGCCGCGCGGCACGCTCTTCCACGATTACACCGTGGATCGCGACGGCCTGCTGAAGAAGGTCAACCTCATCGTCGCAACCGGCCAGAACAATCTGGCGATGAACCAGACCGTGGCGCAGATTGCGCGGCATTACGTTCGCGGCAGCGAAATTCCCGAGGCCATGCTCAATCGCGTCGAACACGGCATCCGCTGCTACGATCCGTGCTTGAGCTGCGCGACGCACGCCGTCGGTCAGATGCCGCTGCACGTTCAGCTCATCGCGCCGGACGGCAAGGTGCTGGATGAAAAGATGCGCGGCTGACGGGTCGCAGCGGTTTGCGACTGCCAAATTAGTTGTCCCCGTGGTTGGCTGGACAAAACGAATGCCGGCGGGGAAGGTGGTTGGACCTTCTCCGTCGGCGGTTTTTTTTTGTATGAACAGTGTTGTGCAAGCCTATATTGAAGCTGAACTGCTGGTCATCGGCTACGGCAACAGCCTGCGCCGCGATGACGGCGTGGGCCTGCGCGTGGCCGAGGCGATTGAGGCATTGCAGCTGCCCGGCGTTCGCACACTCACCTGCCAGTTGCTCACGCCCGAATTTGCCGACCCCATTGCTCGCGCCCGCCGCGTGATTTTCGTGGACGCCGCCGTGGACAAAACCGACGGCGTGCATTTCCGCCAGCTGGAACCCGGCGAAACTTCGCAGCTCATGGCGCATTCGGCCGACCCGCGCACGATGCTCGCGCTGGCCCGTGATGTGTTTGGGCACGCGCCGGCCGCCTGGTGGCTCACCATTCCCGCGATTTATCTGGGTTTTGGCACCGATTACTCGCCCGAGGCCGAGGCCGGATTTCGCGCCGCCGTCGGGGAAATCACCAAGTTGGTGGCCGCCAATTTCCGTAAAGACACGCTGCCGGAGGTCGGGTAATATGTCCGATATGGAGCTTTCGCTCCAGGCCATGCCGAAGATTTTCAACGCAAAGGCGCAAAGGCACAAAGGCGCAAGGTATTTTGAAAACCTTGGCTTTCCGTCTTGGGCATTGGTGTTCGCAGAACTTCAACCGTCAGACATTTTTCTGTCGTTTTTGCCACAGATCTTTTGCGTCTTCGCGTCTTGGCGCCCTGGCGTTAAATTCCAACTGCTTGTCTCCGGCTAAAACGGCAATGGCTTTCACCCGTCAACCAGCAAGCTCAAGCGCGCGCATGAAGATCGCCGTGCGCGGCGCGGTGCAGGGCGTCGGCTTCCGACCGTTCGTCTTCCGGCTCGCGGCGGAGTTGAAGCTGGCCGGCTGGGTCAATAATTCGCCGCAGGGGGTTTTCATCGAGGCCGAGGGCGCCCGCGCCGCGCTGGAAAAGTTCCTGACCCGCCTGGAGGCCGAAAAGCCGCCGCGCAGTTCCATCCAAAGCCTCGAATCCTCGTGGCTGGACGCCATCGGCTATAAACAGTTTGAAATCCGCGCCAGCGAAACCGGCGGCGGCAAAACGGCGCTGGTGCTGCCGGACATTGCGACGTGTCCCGATTGCCTGTGCGAAATAACCGACCTGAAAAATCGCCGCTTTCGTTATCCCTTCACCAATTGCACCCATTGCGGCCCGCGTTTCAGCATCATCGAGGCGCTGCCCTATGACCGTGCGAACACGATCATGCGGCAGTTTGCGATGTGTCCCGCCTGCCGGATGGAATATAACAATCCGCACGACCGGCGCTTTCATGCGCAGCCCAACGCTTGTCCCATCTGCGGGCCGCAGTTGGAAATGTGGGATGCCACCGGAATCATCCTTTGCACCAAGGACGCGGCTTTGAAAGCCGCCGCCAAGGCGATCCGCGCCGGACAAATTGCGGCGGTCAAAGGCGTTGGCGGCTTTCATCTGCTGGCCGATGCGCGAGAGGAAAATGTGGTCCGGCGATTAAGGGAGCGGAAGCATCGCGAGGAAAAGCCGTTCGCGCTGATGTTCACGACGCTCGCCAGCGTGAAGGCCGCATGCGAGGTTTCCCCGGCAGAAGAACGGCTGCTGCGTTCGCCGGAAGCGCCGATTGTGCTGCTGCGGAAAATCGCCGGCGGCCAGTCGCTAGTTGTAAATGATGTGGCTCCCGGCAACCCCAATCTTGGCGTGATGCTGCCGTCGAACCCGCTGCAACATCTGCTGATGGCGGAACTCGGCTTTCCGGTCATCGCCACCAGCGGCAACTTGAGCGACGAGCCGATCTGCACCGACGAACGCGAGGCGCTCGAACGTCTGCGCGGCATTGCGGACGTTTTTCTTGTCCACAACCGCCTGATTGTCCGCCATCTGGACGATTCGATTGTCCGCGTGATGCTGGGCCGCGAAATGGTTTTGCGCCGGGCGCGGGGTTACTCGCCGTTGCCGATCCGGTTGGAGTCCAAAGTCCAAGGTTCAAAGTCCAAGGTGGTGCTGGCGGTTGGCGCGCACTTGAAAAATTCCGTGGCGCTGGCCGTTGATGACAATGTATTCATCAGCCAGCACATCGGCGATTTGGAAACGGAGCCGGCCAACGCGGCATTCCGTCGCATCGCCGCCGATCTGCCGCAGCTTTATGGGGCGACGCCGGAAATCATCGCCGCCGACCTGCATCCGGATTATCTCTCGACGAAGTTCGCCAATGAATACAAGGCGAAACAGCAGATCGGCGTCCAGCACCACATCGCCCACGTTTTATCGTGCATCGCGGAAAACGAAGTTCCGCTGCCCGCGCTCGGGGTGGCGTGGGACGGCACCGGCTACGGCACGGATGGCACGATTTGGGGCGGGGAATTTTTTCTGGTTACGGAAAGCAAGGTGGAACGCGTCGCGCATCTGCGCCCGTTCCGGCTGCCCGGCGGCGACAAGGCGGTGAAGGAACCGCGCCGCGTCGCGCTGGGGCTGCTGTATGAATTGTACGGGGAGTCGGCGTTTGAGATGGAGCACCTGGCGCCGCTGCGGGCGATTCCGACGGTGGAGATGATCACGCTGCGCGGGATGTTGCAGCGCCGGTTCCACTCGCCGCTGACCACAAGCATGGGCCGGCTGTTCGACGCGGTGGCCTCGCTGACCAACCTGCGTCAGCGCATCGCCTTCGAGGGCCAGGCGGCGATGGAATTGGAATTTGCGGCCGACGGAATCAAAACCGAGAAGCATTATCCGTTGCCTCTGGTCACGCGGAGTTCGCCGTTCATTTTGGACTGGGCGACGCTCGCGCTGTCCGTTCTGGCGGACGCGGCCGGCGGGGCGAACATGGCGGATATCTCCGCAAAGTTCCACAACGCGCTGGCCGAGTCGGTGGTTGCTGTGGCCAAAGAAATTGGTGAAAATCGCGTGGTGTTGAGCGGCGGCTGTTTCCAGAACCGTTACCTGACCGAGCAGACAGTGGTCCGGCTCCGCGCGGAAAACTTTTCGCCCTATTGGCAGCAGCGCGTCCCGCCGAACGATGGCGGCATCGCTTTGGGACAAGTGGTGGCCGCGCGGCGGGCGCAGTCTGAAACCGTCAATCGCAATTCTTGAATCAATTAATATTATGTGTCTGGCCATTCCCGGAAAAGTGGTGAGCATCAGCGGTGACGACGTGCTGACGCGCATGGGCAAGATTGATTTTTCCGGCGTCATCAAGCAAGCCAGCCTCGCCTATGTGCCGGAGGTGCGGGTCGGCGATTATGTCATCGTCCACGTAGGGTTTGCGTTGAGCAAAGTGGACGAGGCCGAGGCTGAGAAAGTCTTTGAATACTTGAAGCAGATGGGCGAACTCGGCGAGCTGGAGGACAAATCCCCGTGAAATTTCTCGACGAATACCGCGACGGCGCGCTCGCGCAGAAGCTGGCGGCAGAAATCCATCGCATCACCACGAAGCCGTGGACAATCATGGAAGTCTGCGGCGGTCAGACGCACGCCATTGTGAAGTTTGGCATTGATGAATTGCTGTCGAAACAAATTGAGCTGATTCATGGGCCGGGTTGTCCGGTGTGCGTGACGCCGCTGGAGATGATTGACAAGGCGCTGGAAATCGCCGCGAAACCGAACATCATTTTCACGTCGTTTGGTGACATGCTGCGCGTACCCGGCAGCACGACGGACTTGCTTTCGGTGAAGGCGAAAGGCGGCGATGTGCGCATCGTTTATTCGCCGCTCGACGCGGTGACGCTCGCGGAACAAAACCCGGCGAAGGAAGTGGTCTTCTTCGGGGTCGGCTTCGAGACCACCGCGCCGGCGACGGCGATGGCAGTTTATCAGGCGGAGCAAAAAGGGTTGAAAAACTTTTCCATGCTCGTCTCGCATGTGCTCGTGCCGCCGGCCATCGAGGCGCTGATGTCGTCGCCGAGTTGCCGCGTACAGGCGTTCCTTGCCGCCGGCCACGTCTGCACAGTGATGGGCTACGAGGAATATTTTCCATTGGTGAAAAAACACCGCGTGCCGATTGTGGTCACCGGCTTTGAGCCGTTGGACATTTTGCACGGAATTTTGATGGTCGTGCAGCAGCTGGAATCGGGCAGGGCGGAGGTGGAAAACCAATATAGCCGCTCCGTCCGGCGTGAAGGCAACCAGCCGGCGCAGGATTTGATCAGAAAAGTATTTCAAGTCGTGCCTCGGAAATGGCGCGGCGTCGGCGAGATTCCGCAAAGCGGGCTCGGCTTGGCTGGCGCTTATGCGGCGTTTGACGCGGAGAAAAAATATGGCCTCGCCGACCGGCACGTTGACGAACCGGCGGAGTGCAAGTCCGGCTTGATTTTACAAGGCTTGCTGAAGCCTCACGAGTGTCCGGCGTTCGGTGCAAAATGCACGCCGGAGCATCCGCTGGGTGCGACGATGGTTTCGAGTGAAGGCGCGTGTGCGGCGTATTACCGCTACCGTCGTCATGAAGCAACAGACGCAAAATGAACAAACCCGATTTTAACGCGGTTTGTCCGCTGCCAATCTCGCAATATCCGCACGTCTTGATGGCGCATGGTGGCGGCGGGACCCTGATGCACCGCTTGCTGGAAGACGTCTTCGGCAAGGCGTTCAGCAATCCGATTCTCGACACGCGACACGACTCGGCGCAGTTCACCGTGCCGGCCGGCCGGCTGGCGATGACGACGGATTCATACGTCGTGCGCCCGATTTTCTTTCCGGGCGGCGACATCGGGTCGATGGCGGTTCACGGCACGGTGAACGACCTGGCGATGAGCGGCGCGCGCCCCATGTATTTGAGCTGCGGCTTCATCATCGAGGAGGGGTTGCCGATGGAAACGCTCTGGCGCGTGGTCTGTTCGATGCGCGATGCGGCGAAAATCTGCGGCGTGCAAATCGTCACCGGCGACACGAAGGTCGTGGATAAAGGCAAGGGCGACGGTTTGTTCATCAACACCACCGGCATCGGCGTCATCGAGCATGAGCAGAAAATCCTGCCGCAAAATGCCCAACCCGGCGACGCGGTGATCGTTAGCGGTGATTTGGGTCGGCATGGCATGGCGATTATGGCCGTGCGCGAAGGTTTGGAATTTGAGACGACGATCAAAAGCGATTCCGCGCCGGTGCATGAACCGGTTTTGGAGCTTCTAAATAACGGAATAGAAATCCACTGTTTGCGCGATTTGACGCGCGGCGGACTGGCAAGCGCCCTGAACGAAATTGCCGAGGCGGCTGGCGTAAAAATCGGCATTGATGAAAATTCAATTCCCGTTCGTGAAGATGTTCACGCTGCGTGCGAAATGCTTGGATTCGACCCTTTGCACGTTGCGAACGAGGGCCGATTCATCGCATTCGTCGCGCCAAAGGATTCGGACCGGGCGCTGCAAATACTTCGCTGCCACGATGTTTCCGCCGGTGCCGTGCTTGCCGGCAAGGTCGCTGAAAAACATATGCCTCTGGTAACGCTCAAAAGCGCCATCGGCGCAAGCCGGATTCTGGATATGCCGAGCGGCGAGCAGTTGCCCCGGATTTGTTGATCGCGGTCAATGGATTCCGCGCTCTTGTAAAATTTCGGTTTCAGGTCCTGATTTAGATTGGGCTTCCGGTATTAAAACCATGTAACTTTCGAATTAGTTGGCGCAAAAATTGTCTTAACTTGAGCAATCATGGTGTTGTTGGACAGGGATGGGGGGGCTTATTTTTAAGGTGATTTATGGAGCAGATAGAAGTTCAAGCTCAGACTGTCGAATTGACTGACCGTAAAAAGACAAGTAGTTCTTTTCATGTGTCGGCGAGGGAGACCGCATTTGACCGGCCCCGGGATTTTCTCGGTAACCGATTTGTCTATGCTGTGATTTCATCACGCGCGGGCGGGCTGGCGCTGGGTGTCAACATTAATCCTGACAAGTATTGCAATTTCAATTGTTCCTACTGCGAAGTGGATCGCCAGCAGCCTTCCCGCGAGAGCAAGCTGGATGTGGATGTGATGGCTATGGAGTTGCGCAAGACGATTGCCTGCATCCAATCCGGCCACCTGACCGAACGTCCGTGGTATCATTCATTGCCTCCGGAATTACTCCGGCTCCGACAGGTGGCTTTGAGCGGTGACGGCGAACCGACCCTGGCGCCTAATTTTGTAGAAGCAGTCGAGGCGGTGGTTCGCGTACGGGCGGTGGGCGGTTTTTTCAAAATCGTCTTAATCACCAACGGCACCGGTATGGATCAGCCGCAAATTTTGAGCGGTCTAGAACATCTGACCAAGTCGGATGAAATCTGGATCAAGCTGGACGGCGGGACCCAAGGGTTCATTGACCTGGTCAACCGTCCGAATGTGCCGCTGGAAAAGATTCTGGCCAATATTTTGCTGGTTGGCCGTCTGCGTCCGGTGGTCATCCAAAGTTTGTTTCCAGCCATTCACGGCGAGGAACCACCATTTGAGGAGATTAAGGAATATGCCTCGCGCCTGAAGGAACTCAAAGCCGGCGGTGCGCAAATCTCTCTCGTGCAGATCTATTCGGCTGCCCGGCCCGGGATTAACGGTGAATGGGGACACCTGCCGCTGCGCGTGCTATCGCAAATTGCACAAACCGTCCGGCAGATGACCGGCCTCCATGCGGAAGTATTCTAATAGCTGGTAATAATAATACCCAGGCTTCGCTCGAAGCCTGGGTTTTATTTTGGCAAAAAGTCAAGTTGCTCGCGTCAATGTTCCGCCGTATAGCCGGTCAGCGCTTTCATGTATTGGGCGCGTTCGAAGGCAGCTGGTTCCGGACAATTTTTCTGGCTCAGACTGCCTTTCAACTGGCTGACCGATTCGTATTCATGCTCCTTGAGCCATTCCACCATTTCGCGCTCAATCATGGCGATCTGCGGTATCCCGTGGCGGATGATCGTCGAGCAAAGCATGGTTACATCCGCGCCCACCAACAGCATTTTCAACGCGTCGGAGGCGCGGTGGATGCCGCTGGTCGCCGCGAGGCTGGCCTTCAATTTCCCGTGGAGCAGGGCGATCCAGCGCAAAGGCAGGCGCATCGCCATCGGTGTGCTCAACAAAATGTTCGGTTTGACTTCCAGTGATTCCAGTTCGATGTCCGGTTGGTAAAAACGGTTGAATAGCACCAGGCCGTTCGCGCCGGCTTGGTCGAGGCGTTTCGCCATGTTGGCGAAGTTGCTGAAAAACGGACTCAGCTTCACCGCCACCGGAATGGTGACGTTGGATTTCACCGATTTTAGAATGTCAAGATAGGTCATCTCCACTTCCGTGCCGGTGAGGTTCATGTCCGTCGGGATGTAATAAATGTTCAATTCCAGCGCGTCTGCTCCGGCTTGCTGGATCTGCTTGGCATAATCCGTCCAGCCGCCGGCGGAGGAGCCGTTGAGGCTGGCGATGATTGGAATGCGCGTTGCTTTTTTCGCGGCAGCGATATGCTTGAGATATTCCTCCGGGCCGAGCTTGAATTCATTCGGTTCCGGGAAATATGTCAGTGATTCCGCAAAGCTCTCCGTGCCCTGCTGCAGGTTCTGGTTCATCTCCAGCCGATCCTGCCGCAACTGCTCCTCGAACAGCGAATAGAGAACCACGGCCGCCGCGCCGGCATCCTCCATTCGTTTGATGTTGTCAACTTCCTCCGACAGCGGCGAGGCCGAGACGACCAGCGGCGAGCGCAATTTCAATCCGAGATAATTTGTGGTGAGATCCATAATGTTATTTCGTTAAGTGTTTGATCAGGCTTCGGTGCTGCTTGCCGGTATCGTTGTTGGAGCCGCAGCCGGTTTCGGCGTGGGCTGCGCCATGTATTGATAGAACTTCCAGCGCCGGTCGGCATCCACCTGCGCTTGGGCAAAGAACTTCTTCGCGTCCTCCGGTTTGCTCTTCGTGAGCATCTTGAACCGGTTTTCAGACATCATGAAATCCGCCACCTTGGACTTGGCTGCGCCGGAATCCAATTGCAGCGGGTTATCGCCGCGTTCAGCGCGGCGTGGGTCATAGCGATAAAGCAACCATTGGCCGGATTCAACCGCTAGCTTTTGCTGCCGCGCGCCGATGCCTTGATCCAAGGCGATGCCGTGGGCGATGCAGTGGCTGTAGGCAATGATCAGCGACGGTCCCGGATAGGATTCCGCCTCGATAAACGCCTTCAGCGTGTGTTCGTCCTTCGCGCCCATCGCGACGCTCGCGACGTAGATGTTGCCGTAGCTCATGGCGATCAGGCCGAGATCTTTCTTGCCTGCGGGCTTGCCGCCGGCGGCGAACTTGGCGATGGCACCGCGCGGGGTGGATTTGCTCATCTGGCCGCCGGTGTTGGAATAAACTTCCGTGTCCATGACGAGCACGTTGACCTTGTGACCGCTGGCGAGCACGTGATCCAGACCGCCGTAACCGATGTCATAGGCCCATCCGTCACCGCCGAAGATCCACACGCTCTTTTTCACGAGCTGGTCAGCTAGCGGGATCAGTAGCTTGGATTCGGTGGTGTTAAGCGACGGCAGCTTCTTCTTCAACACCTCAACGCGTTCGCGCTGGTCGTGAATACCCGCCTCGTCGCTCTGGTCGGCGTTGAGGATGGCCGTTACAAAATCGTCGCCGAGCTGCGGCGCCAGCTTCTTCAGCAGTTCGCCGGCAAAATGTTTCTGCTGGTCAATCGAGACGCGGAAACCGAGACCAAATTCCGCATTGTCCTCGAAAAGTGAATTGGCCCACGTCGGGCCTTTGCCGCACTTGTTTGTGGCGTAGGGGGTGGTCGGCAGGTTGCCGCCATAGATCGAGGAGCAGCCCGTGGCGTTGGCCACGACCATGCGGTCGCCAAACAATTGCGTGAGCATCTTGATGTAAGGCGTCTCGCCGCAGCCTGCGCACGCGCCGCTGAACTCGAACAGAGGCTGCAACAGCTGCTGCTGGCGCAAGGTGCCGTTCTTGATTTTGCGACGATCCACTTCCGGCAGGCCGAGGAAGAAATCCCAGTTATCATGCTCCGCGGCGCGTAACGGCGGCTGCGGGCGCATATTGATGGCCTTGAGCTTGGCTTCCGTCTTGTTTTTCGCCGGACAGACATCCACGCAAATGGTGCAGCCGGTGCAGTCTTCCGCCGCGACTTGCAGTGTGAATTTCTTGCCCTTAAACTCCGGGATGCGCGAGTCGCAGCTCTTGAACGTCGCCGGGGCGCCCTTCAAATCGGCTTCGTCATAAACCTTCGCGCGGATGGTAGCGTGCGGGCAGATGGCCACACACTTCAAGCATTGGATGCAGGTTTTCTCGTCCCACACCGGAATTTCCAGCGCGAGGTTGCGCTTTTCATATTTGGCGGTTCCCGTCGGGAACGAGCCGTTATTAGGGAACGCGCTGACCGGCAGTTCGTCGCCGTCGCCTGAGGCGATCTTGCCCAGGACATGGCGCACGAATTCCGGCGCGTCCGCCGTGATGGACGGGAACAGCGGGCCGGCGCCGTTGACCTTGTTGTTCAGCACGTGCACTTCGTGCAGATTGGCCAGCGTGTTGTCCACGGCCTTCAGGTTCATCTGGACGACTTCCTCGCCCTTCTTGCCGTAGGTCTTCTTGATGGAATTCTTGATGGCCGCGATCGCCTCGTCCTTCGGCAGCACGCCGGAAAGGGCGAAGAAGCAGACCTGCATGATGGTGTTGATGCGCCCGCCCATGCCGCTTTCGCGCGCGACCTTGGTGGCGTTGATGACGTGGAACTTCGCCTTCTTCGCTAGCAACGTCTGTTGCACCGGCGTCGGTAGCGTGGCCCAGATCTCTTCCTTTGAGCGTGGCGTGTTTAGCAGGAACGTGCCACCTTCCACCAGCGTGCGCAGCATCTCATAGCGTTCGAGGAACACCGGCAAGTGGCACGCGACGAAGTTGGAGCTGGTGATGAGATAGGAGGAACGGATCGGCTGCGGCCCAAAGCGCAAATGCGATACTGTCATCGAGCCGGACTTCTTCGAATCATACACGAAATAACCCTGTGCGTAATTCTCCGTCTCCTCGCCGATGATCTTGATGGAATTCTTGTTCGCTCCCACCGTGCCGTCGGCGCCGAGGCCGTAGAACAAGGCGCGGACCACGTTCGCCGGCTCCGTGGAGTAATTGGCGTCGTAGGACAAACTCGTGTGGTTCACGTCGTCGTTGATGCCGACGGTGAAATGATTCTTCGGCGCGGCGGCGGACAGATTGTCGAATACCGCCTTGACCATTGCCGGTGTGAATTCCTTGGAGGACAGACCATAGCGGCCCGTGAGGACGACGGGTACGGACTTCAGATGCGAGCGGCCCGCAGCCGTCTCTTCCATCAACGCCGTGACCACGTCCTGATACAGCGGTTCGCCCGTTGCGCCCGGTTCCTTCGTGCGGTCGAGGATGGCGATTTTCTTGACCGAAGCGGGCAGGGATTGGATAAAGCGCTTGCCGTCGAACGGCCGATACAGCCGCACCTTGAGGATGCCGACCTTCTCGCCCTTGGCCACCAGCGCATCCACCGCTTCATGCGCGGCTTCGGCACCGGAACCCATCAGCACGATGACGCGCTCCGCGTCCTTCGCACCGACGTAGTCGAACAAATTATAGGAACGGCCTGTCAGCTTCGCGAATTCGTCCATCACGCCCTGCACAATGTCGGGGCAGGCGGAATAGAAGCTGTTCGCGGCCTCGCGGCCCTGGAAGAACACGTCGGGATTCTGCGCCGTGCCGCGCAGCACCGGCTTGTCCGGCGTCATTGAGTTTGCGCGATGCGCGGCGATGATTTTGTCGTCGATTAATGCCCGGATCACGGTGTCGTCAAGCAGCTCGATCTTGGAGACCTCGTGCGACGTGCGGAATCCGTCGAAGAAATGGATGAACGGCAGCCGCGAACGCAGCGTTGCTGCCTGCGAGATCAGCGCCATGTCCATCGTCTCCTGCACCGACGCCGCGCCGAGCATGCCCCAGCCCGTGGACCGGCAGGCCATGATGTCGCTGTGATCACCAAAGATTGAGAGGGCGTGCGTGGCCACCGTGCGGGCCGTGACGTGGAACACCGTCGGCAATAATTCGCCGGCGATCTTGAACATGTTCGGAATCATCAGCAACAAACCCTGCGACGCCGTAAACGTGGTACTCATCGTGCCCGTCTGCAACATGCCGTGGACCGCCGCCACCGCGCCGCCTTCGCTCTGCATCTCCACGATGGCCGGCTGCGTGTTCCAGATGTTCTTCTTGCCTTCAGATGCCCATTGATCGCACCACTCGGCGATGGGAGAGGACGGCGTGATGGGATAGATCGCCATCGTCTCGTTGACGCGGTAGGCGACGTAAGCGGCGGCCTCGCAGCCGTCAATCGTTTTGAATTTCTTGGCCATAAAATGTAGTTGGTGGTTATTTAGCTTTAAAATGTTGTCCGGCCGGTCCGGCCTCGCTTTTCAGGCACACATTAATCGTCCGGGAGGCAGGCAACTTGTCATTTCTTGCCAAAGACGCAGCATTGGTTGTAATCCGGCGGGGATTTCACCCTCCAACCTCGTCCGGACCGCCCAAATGGGGAAAGGAAAACGCCGCGCGGTTTAAAATCGCGCGGCGTTGAAGGGAAAGGTCAGCTTACTTCTTGATGGCGTTGCCCAAATCGGTCGCCGTCTTGCTGGCGTCACCGGTGGCTTTGGCCGCCGTGTCCGCGATGACTTTCTGCACTTGGGCGATCAGGTCGCTGACTGCCTGCTGCTGTTCGGGGGTGAGTTTGTATTTATTGCCGAGCGCCTTTAATTGCGTCACGGCACCGGCATAATCCCCGCTCTTGACGGCCGTGGTGACCGAATCAACCGCCGTCTTGGCGCCCGCTTCCGCCGATTGGAAAGCCGTGGTCAGCTTGGAGGTGTCCACACTTCCGCTTTTGCTGCAACCGACCATGACAAAAGCCGCCGCCGCGATCACCGTGAGGAGTAGATGTTGAATTTTCATGTTTTTATGGGGTATTATGTTTATTGGTTTGCCCTACCTTTTAAGCCTAGCAAATTCCCGGTTGCTGTCAATATTAGCAGGAATTGATGATGCCATCATGCGCTGCCAATCGTAGAACTCAACTGGCGTTTGGTGGATATTTGTGCTTTGGAATCACAATAGTTCTCCTCTGACTACTGGCGCAAGACCCACCGGCGAAGAGAGTCGTGAATTGCAAGGCTTGGCAGGGTGGCTCAAGTTCTGCTAAAATTTACCAATCAGCCAACGCCATCCATGAACCGCCGCGGGCAAACTTTAGTTGCGATTTCAACCGTCAGAACGGTCGTCATCCTGCTGCTCGCGGTCATCCCGGCGGCACAGGCGGCCATTTATTACTCGCAACCGCCCGGCAGCGCGAACCTGCTGACCTGCTGGAACTCCAATGCCGGCGGCGGCGGCTCCACCCCGGCCAATTTCACCTCCGGCGACACGTTTGTCATGCAGAGCGGGCAAACAATTACGAACGGAGCCAATTGGACGGTTTCCGGCGGCGGGACAATTCAGATCAACAGCGGCGCCCTTTGGGAAGGCAGCGGCAAGACGATGAGCGTGGGCGGCAACCTGGTGAACAACGGAACCATCCAGAGCCTGGTGGGAACGACCACTTTCTCGTTCACCTCGGCCAGCACGTATTCGGGGACGGGCACCATTTTTGCGGGAACCGGCGGGTCATCGCGCATCAACTGGCTGGTCAATGGCGGCAGCACGTTGACGATGGGCGGCAACTACCTGTTCGCGAATGGCGGGATACATCCCTATCAACGGAATTTCACGGTCAACGGGACGATCGATTGCGGCACCAACACGTTGACCGGCGGCGGGGGCATTGATTTCATTCTGGGCGACGGCGCGACGTTCATCACGGCCAACACCAACGGCATCAATGGCAGTATTTTGAATTTCGGCACCAACAGCAGTTTCAGTTCGACGGCCAGCTATGTGTTCAATGGCGGCAGCGCACAGTTGGCCGGGGCTTGGCTGCCCGGCACGGTCACCAATCTCACTATCAACAATGCCGCGGGCGTCACGCTGGCCAGCAATCTCACGGTCAGCGGTGTGTTCACCCTGACGAACAGCAGTCGGCTTAATCTCAAGTTCACGTCGGCGGCACCGGTCGCGGTCGGCAAACTTTTCAACTACGGCACGACCACCATTGGCGTCTCGGGCACCAACTTTCTCGCCGGTCAGGATTATCCTGTGCTCCAATATACGAACCGTCAGGGTGGGGGCGGATTCGCCCTCGGCGCGTTGCCGTCGGGGATGGTGGCTACGCTGATCACCAATGGCAACAGCCTGGTGTTGAGGGTCACCACGCCTCCCGCAATAGTGGTGGTGCCGCCGGTGGCGCTGGTTAGGGATACCGGGGGAATGCATCTGGGGGTCAATTCAACTGCCGGCTACAGCTACAAAGTTACCGGCAGCACCAACTTGGTGGACTGGGATCATCTCGTCACCGTGCGCGGACAGGATATTGTTCCTTGGTCCTTGCCCGCCTCGGAGCTGGCCTACGTGAAACGCTTTTTCCGCGCCGACAAGGTGACGGCGCAGGGGCTGACCGGACTGAATCGCTGGACCAATTTCCAGGCGACCGCCGGCGCCCGGTTGCAGATTGGCATGATCGGGGATTCCTACACGCAAAACCGCTCGCGCTATACGTTGCGGCTTAAGCAGACCTTGACCGCGAAATACGGCGACCTCGGCGCCGGGTTTCTCGGCTTTGCTTCCTTCACTCAGACGAACGGGGCGAACGGTTCGGTGGACGACAGCGAGCTGAATTACACGATTGTCTATAATCAATGGCACTCGCAAAACGGCAGCGGCTATGGCCCGGATGCCGGCCATGTGACGTCCATCAGCAACAATGCCAGCCTGACCATTCAAGTGCTGAAAACCGTGGAAACCAACAAGCTCTATTATGTCAATACTCCGGGGACGGCGGGCTTCCACTACCGCATCCGGGATGCCGTGACAACGCAGTCCTGGGTGACGGTCTCCACCGACGCCGCTTTGAGCCTGGGCATTACCGCGATTGACTCTCGCACCTATACTGCTCCCTATAACATCGACATTGAGGCGCTGGGCATCGGCGTGAGTCTGATTGGATCGGAGGCGGTCAAGGCGGGGCCGGGCTTGGTGGCGCATAAACTGGGTTGCTCCGGCGGGCGGGCGGACCAATTCGCCATCAATGCCGTGTCGCAGGCGGCGTTGAATGCCTTGAACCTCGACCTGATCATCATCATGTTCGCCACCAACGAGCAGGCTGGGAATGCCACCCCGGCCTCCTTCAAGACCGCGCTGCAAAATATCATCACCACCGTGCGGTCGGTTAAGCCCAACATCGACGTGATCCTCATGCTGCCGTGCTATACCCAATATGAGCTCGAGATCCCCAAGGCTTACAAGCTCCACGATTACGGGGCGATGATGCTCCAGGTGGCGGCGTCGAACAATGCGGCGTACATCGACTTCAGCGACGTGTTCGGGCCGGCGACGCAGTTGCAGAACCTCATCGATACGGGATTGATGGCTGCCGACCGGATCCATCCGAGCACCACGGGCGTCGGCAGCGGCGGCTATCTGATGGCCGACACCATCTCCAAGAGCATTCTCGGATTGCCGTGAGACTCCCAGCTTGCTAATGCTAGGCGGCTTACACGTCATACCAATATTATGTCAATCCTATCGTTTTTTGGTTGGGGCAAGAAGAGCATCAATATAGATCTGACCACCCCCGAGGGAGCCATCCTATCGCTGGAGGATGCTTACCGCCGGGGCGACATCGAGCGCGCCGTTGCCTGCAAGGATTTCAAGCAGGAGGCGGCCTACACCGTACGCGGCAAGCCTGATATGAGAGACGCGGAGATTCTCGCCAAGCTCGCCGAGAATCTGGAGTCGGAATATCGCGCTAAAATGAAGGACGGCTTTCCCAATTTGACCGGCGTCACTTCCACATTTCCAAAGATGCAGGATTTTGGCGACGGCAAGGTGATAGTCACCGAGGTGTGTCATTATCCTGATGGCGGCAAGTCCCGGCACGATATGCTGGTCACCAAAACCGACTCGGGCTGGAAGGTCATCATTCAGCTCAAGTGAGATTGGCAGTTGCTCGCCGCCGTCGCCAATGGTCCTTGCGATATCTCGTCTATGAAAAAACGAATCCTTGGTTTATTGATGGCCACCACCTTCATGTTCGCCTTTGCCGGCTCACGGGCGACCGCGAGCATCGTCACCCCGTTAATGGTTGGCCATTGGGAAGGAACCGCCCGGATCTATTCTTCCTTTTGTCACCAAACGAACCTGCCCGTAAAAGTGGACATTCATGCCGACGGCAGTGTGACCGGCACCGTGGGGGATGCCAAACTCACGGAGGGCCGATTCGAGTCGAATCGCGGTTGGCTGGGACGCATGTTTAATCTGTATTCGGACTATATCATCACAGGAGACCTTGACGGCGCCATCGTCGCGGCGGAGAACATCACGCGCTCCGGCGTCAAGATGCCGCTTAATTTCCGCGACGGCACATTTGTTGGCGGCGTCAACACCAGCGGCTCCGGGTTTGAAGGCTTTGGTGGAAAGAAAGGCGAAGGCCCATGGCTGGCTGCCGGTGGTTTAACGCTGACTCGTTCCCCATGATGCCTAACCAGCCGCCATCGCCCGCCGCCATTGGCGTTGGCATTTCTACTGTCGCGATTCGCGGCGCGAGGAGGGCAGGGCTCAACTTTCCAAATTGATTGCATTGCTACGCCATGAAAATCACAACCCTTATCGTATCACTGCTGGTTCCCTTCGTGGCGATGGCGGCGGTTGATCCGCCGGCAAATACTAGTGCCGCTGCCGATGTTTCCGCGTTCAAATCCCGGCTGCTGGCGGCGACCACGCGACACTTGAACCTGCTGCTCGCTGCCGATGGTTCGGTGGCCTCGCTCAAAGGCAAAGCCAGTGACGGGGAAGAAGCGCTCGCGTTTTACCGCGGGTTTGAGCTCACCGGCGACCAACGCTTTCGCAAGGCGGCGCTCACGCTGGCGGACCGGGTGTTAAAGGATATGCGCGCCATGAAATTCGGCGTGCTGCTGATCAAGGAGAAGGAGAAGCCGGACAGCGAGATGATCATGGGCGGTGGGCCGCCGGCACTGGGTTTTTACGTGGCTGACATCGCCTATATTCTCCACAAGGAAGATGGGCGAAAGGACGACCTGAAATATCTCGGGAAGGTGATTGACCAATATCCCTGGAATGCGGCTGGCTGGTGGTCGGCGGACATTGACGTGAAGACCGGCGAGTCCAAAGTGCCGTTGAGCAAGGCTGCCCCCATCAACAAGACCACGGCGGTCGCCATGGCGGCGGGAATGCTCAGCGAAGCCCTGCGCAGCATCGACCCGGAGCTCTCCGCGCGACTTAAGCAGAAAACCGACAAGTGCATCTATGACCAGATCATCCCGGCGCAGCTGGAGGATGGCTTCTGGCACTACGGTCTCACCGGCAAAGATCCCAAGAACAAAGACATCCTCGGTTATTTCATGCTCACCACCCAGGAGCTGATGGAACTGCAGTGTTTTAATCCCGCGTATGGCGAACCCAAACTGAACGCCGCCATCCATAAAGCCCAGAAGTTCGCGCTCAACACGATTGCGCCGATGACGGCCCCCAACACCAACAGCGTGTCCAACCTGCATCTCACGCCTTCGACTCCGCACCATTATTCACTGGCCACCGATCCGAAGCGTGGCTTTCAGCTTGGCCTGATTCTGATTGGCGCGAGCAATTTCGACGAAGGCATTAAGATTATGGATGCCGCGCTTGCACATTTTCCTTTTGGCGACGTCGGCATGGAGGGCGTTCATGCCGCCGCGCCATCAGCGGCCATGCTGATAAGATTGCCCTTATGAGCCCGATCCCTAACCAGCCCCCGGCGCCGTGTGACCGCGCCTTGAGCCGACCTCACCGCCACTGGCAGCGCGGACAGGGAAGAAACTGCACTAGGGGGATCTTACGCGATAGTTAAGTTCTATTCCTTCAACTGGCTGCGAACCAATTCGCACATCTTCACCGTTAACTGGTCCTTCATGCCGTAATAGACACACTGGCCAGCTTTCTCGCGCGTGAGGATGCCGGCCGCGGCCAGTAACGCGAGGTGTTTGGAGACATTGGCCTGGGTTGCCTCGACGGCGGCCACTATGTCATTAACCGTGCGGGGCTCCTTGCAGACAGCTTGCAGGATTTTCAGCCGCATCGGCTCGCCCAGCAGGCGGAAATGCAGCGCTATTTGCCCCAGCTCCTCATCGGTCATCCGGCGGATGTTTTTTTCAGTTGACATATAACTGTATGGTCATATAATCATAACATGATTGATACCGCTGTTCAACCGGAAACTTCCCTGACCGTCCAGGAACTCTATCGCCGCCAGGCCGCCGGGCTGGCCGCCGAACTGCTCGATGTGCGCACGCCCGGCGAATACGCCGCCGGCCATGTGCCCGGCGCAAAACTCATCCCGCTTGACAGCCTTGACGCGGCGGCTTTTGGCCGCGCTCGCGGCATCGCGACCGCGCCAGTCTATGTACTCTGCCAGTCCGGCGGGCGTGCCCGCAAGGCCATCGAGAAACTGAAGCAGGCGGGCGTGTCAGGTTGTGTTCTGGTGGAAGGCGGGACGCAGGCCTGGCTGGATGCCGGCCTGCCGGTGAACCGGGGCGAGAGCCGGGTGCTGCCGCTGATGCGGCAGGTGCAAATCGTCATTGGGATCATTTCCGCCACCGGTGCGGCACTGGCGCTGGCGGTGAACCCGTGGTTTGCCATCCTGCCGCTCATCACCGGCGGCGGCCTATTGTTTGCGGGCGTCACCGGCTACTGCGGGCTGGCGCTGGTGCTGGCGAAAATGCCGTGGAATAAATCGGTCAGTTGCAACTCCACCTCCTGCTGCGCGATCGAATCCAAATGAACAACCCAACTCAACCCCGTAAAATCATCGTCGTCGGTGGCGTGGCGGGCGGCGCTTCCGCTGCGGCCAGGGCGCGGCGCGTGGATGAAAACGCCGAAATCCATGTCTTCGAGCGCGGCCCCTATATTTCGTTTGCGAACTGCGGGCTGCCCTATTTTATCGCGGGCGAAATTGATGACCGCGCCAAGCTGATCATCATGACGCCGGAGAAATTCTGGTCGCGTTCGCGGATTCACGCCCGGATAAACCACGAAGTGCTGGCCATCAACCGCGCCGCCAAAACCATCAGCGTCAAAGGCCCGGACGGCGTGGCGCGGGAGGTGGTCTATGACAAACTAATCCTAAGCCAGGGCGCGCAGCCGATTGTGCCGCCGATTCCCGGCGTCGAACTCCCGCACGTTTTCACCTTGCGCGACATTCCCGACATGGATCGGATCGCGAAGTTCGTGGATGAACAAAAACCCAAACGCGCCGTGGTCATCGGCGGCGGATTCATCGGGGTGGAAATGGCCGAGGCCTTTCATCATCGCGGCATTCACGTCACGATCGTCGAACGCAACCCGCACATTCTGCCGCTGCTGGACCGCGACATGGCGGCGCATTTGCAGAATCAAATCCGCCGCGACGATTTCGCGTTCAAAGCCAACGCCACCGCCACCGCGTTCACCAGGGACGGCGTGGAATTCGCCGACGGCAGCCGGCTGGCGGCCGACCTGGTTTTGCTGAGCGTGGGGGTGAAGGCCGAGGTGGAGCTGGCCAAGGCGGCGGGACTGGAAATTGGCGTTACCGGCGGCGTGAAAACGAACGGCCGCATGGAATCTTCCGACCCGGACATCTATGCCGTGGGCGACGCGGCGGAAACCATGCACGCGCTCACCGGTGCGCGGGCGCGCATCGCGCTGGCCGGCCCGGCGAACCGGCAGGGGCGCATTGCCGGCGCCAATGCGGCGGGCGCGCGGATGGTTTATCCCGGCGCACTCGGCACCTCCATCGTGCGGCTGCTGCACATGACCGCCGGGTTCACCGGGCTGAACAGCGCGCAGGCGGCCAAGGCGGGATTCAGTTTCTTCACCAGCCTCACGCGCGACCACAGCCACGCGCATTATTATCCCGGCGCGAAACCGGTGTTGATCAAAATCCTCGCCGAGGAAGGCACGGGACGGTTGCTCGGTGCGCAGGTGCTGGGTGAAAAGGGCGTGGACAAGCGCGTGGACGTGCTGGCCACCGCCATCGCCGGAAAAATGAGCGTGTTTGACCTCGAAAATCTGGATCTGGCCTACGCGCCGCCGTTTGGCTCGGCGAATGACCCGGTGAACATCGCCGGCTTCGTGGCCGGGCACATCGCCCGTGGCGACATCGCCACGGTGGCCCCGGAAACATGGCGGCCGGATGGCGAACTGCTGCTCGACGTGCGCGACGCGGACGAACTGGCGGAGTTTGGCCAGCTTCCCAACGCCGTAAATATTCCGCTCGACCAACTTCGCGACCGGCTCGGCGAACTGCCGCGCCAGCGGCGCATCATCACCTACTGCCAAAAAGGCCAGCGGGGTTATCTGGCTGCGTGCGCCTTGCATGGTCACGGCTTCAGACAGGTAGCCAATCTGCGCGGCGGTTTTTTGCAGGCCAAGCTCAACGGCATAAACGTCGTTAATCCCGCCGAGCCGGCGCCGCGTCCGCTGTCCGATTGACACCCCGCGCCGGCGTGCTACTGGAGACGCAGGGGAAGCCGCCGCCGTGACCCCGCCTTTAGCCGACCTCACCGCCACTGGCAGCGCGGGCAGGGAACAAACCGCCCTAGGGGGAACTGACGCGATAGAAACGCTGACCGCCGTTCGTCACGGACGGATCGGTGAACTGGTATTGGCCCGAGCCGTCATTGGTGAGCGCGCCGAGCGGCGTCCAGTTGGTGAAGGGCAGCAGCATGTTGGTGCTGGTCCAGACAGTGAAGGACGCGCCCTGATTGTTGGTAAAGGCAAGCTGGAGGTTGCCGTTGCCCATGATTTTGCAACCGGTTAGGAAATGCTGAATGGTGGTAGTCTGGATTACAGTGATGCTTTGCCCAAGTAAAGTGATATGAGCGGTGCGATAGGTGTTAAAATAATTGGTGGTGAAGGCAAAGCTTACCACGCCGTTGGTGCAGCCGGTGACGGTGAGCCATGCCGAATCGCTAGTTGGCGTGAATGGCCCGGTTAAATTAGCCGTAGTGGGCAATACCACCGGCAACGTATCGCTACTACCAGTAACCGGTTCAGTTTTTGTGGTGGAATCAACAAAAGCATTGGGCAGTTCCTTAATCGTGTTTTTCCAATTTTCTGCTATGAAAACATTGCCCGCGCCGTCCACCGCCACGCCAGAGGCTGAAAATAGACTTGAGGACAACAGCGTGGTAACTGTTTGGCTAGCCGCCGTCCACTTCTTGATATTGCCGTTGGGGAAATAGACATTGCCAGAACCGTCTACTGTCACATCGATGGGATAATTAAACGAGGTAGTTGCATTCGATGATACCAGCGTGGTGACATTGCTGTTGGCCGCCGTCCACTCCTTGATCGCATTGTTGCCAGAATCGGCGATGAAGACATTGCCCGTGCCGTCCACAGCCACGCCCCATGGTTGATTTAATGAGGTAATGGCATTCGATGACACCAGCGTGTTGACAGTGTTGTTAGCCGCTGTCAACTTCTTAATCGCGTTGTTATATTCATCAGCAATATAGATATTGCCAGAATAGTCCACCGCCACGCCACGGGGACTAGATAGCGGAGTAGTTGCATTCGATAACACCAGCGTGGTGACGTTGCTGTTGGCCACATTCCACTCCTTGATTGCATTGTGGAGAGTGTCAGCAATGTAGACATTACCCGTGCCATCCACTGCCACGCCACGGGGATAAATCAATCCTGAAGATACCAGAGTGGTGACGATATTGCTGGCTTCAATCCATTTCTTTATCGCACTGTTTTGCACGTCGGCGATGTAGACATTGCCCGCGCCATCCACTGCCACGCCATAAGGATTTGACAAACCCGAAGACACCAGCGTAGTGGCGTTGGTAACAGGCGCATAGGTGGAACCGGCTTGAGTGATGGTGACGCTCTGCCCAGCAATGGTCATCGTGCCAATGCGCGTCGCCCCAGCGTTGGCGTCAAACGAGAAGATTACATTGGTGCTGGTGGGTCCGCTTTGATTGTCCGCGCTCAAATGCAACCAGCTGACGTTCGCTGTGGCTGACCAAGCACCGGTAGCCATGAGAACCACGCTGTCGCTGCCCGCTATTGGCCCTTCTAAAAGATTGGTGGTGCCCAAGAAAGCATAATTGGGTGGTCCCGCTTGATTGACAATAATGTTTTGACCTAACACTGTGATGTGAGCTGTGCGGGGTAGAAAGTTATTGGCTGTGTAGGCAAAACTCACCACGCCGTTCTCGCAACCGGTGATGGTCAGCCATGAAGCATCGCAAAAAGGCGCTGAAGACCCGGTTAAACTAGTTGTTGCAGGCAAAACTACGGACAAAGTATCGTTGCCCGCTGCTGCTTTTTCCATCTTGGTTGTGGAATCCACAAAGGCATGGGGTAAAACCATAATCGCATTATTGGTGCTCCCGCCGGAAAAGGAGCTGCGGCTGGCAATATAAAGGTTGCCTAAACCGTCCGGTGCTGCGCCATTTAGATAGTTATACCCCGAGGACACGGGCGTGGTAACAGTGTTGCTGGCCGCCGTCCATTTCTTGATTGTGTTTAAACTCCAGCTTGAGATGTAGACATTGCCCGAACCATCTACTGCCAAGCCGCCATCACTACTTATACCTGAAACGAGCGTGGTGACGTTGCTGTTAGCTGCCGTCCATTTCTTGATTACAGAGTTTTGTGAATCGGCAATATAAACATTTCCCGCGCCGTCCACTGCCACACCTTGGAATATATTTAATCCCGAGGATACAAGCGTGGTGACGTTGCTATTAGCCGCCGTCCACATCCGAATCCCGTTATTACCACCAGTAAAATAGACATTGCCTGAACTATCTACTGCCACGCCATAGCCACCACTTTCTCCTGACACGAGCGTTGTGATGTTACTATTGGCCACTGTCCATTTCTTGATTGAGATATTTGTTAAAAGGCCGGTGTCTGCGATATAGACATTGCCTGCACCGTCCACCGCTACACGGGTGGGATAATTCAAACCTGGAGAACCCAGCGTGGTGAGGTTGCTGTTGGCAGCCGTCCATTTCTTGATGCTTAACCCGCCAGCGATGTAGATATTACCAGGACCGTCCACCGCCACGCCAAGGGGAACATTTAATGGGGTTGTGGCATTCGAGGACACCAACGTGTTCACGAAGGCAGTCGATACATAGTTAGAACCGGCTTGAGTGATGGTGAGGGTTTGGCCGGCAATGGTCAGCGTTCCGGTGCGCGTCGCGCCAAGGTTAGCATCAAACGTAAAAATCACATTCGTGCTGCCCGAGCCGCCTTGATTGTCTGTGGTCAAATGCAACCAGGCGGCATTCGCCGTGGCCGACCAAGAAATGTTAGCCGCGAGCACCACACTGTCGCTGCCCGCCGCCGGCCCTTCTAAAAGATTAGTGGTGCCCAAGGTAAAGCTCTGCGCCCAAGCCGCCGGGGCCAGCAGGAATAGGAGAATGAAAACAGCGGGAAGATGTGTATGTGTTTTCACTGATTAGATTGTATTAAATGTTTTCCAATTATTATCAAGTTTATTAGCGCCGCCGCCGGGTGCGCTTTGGAGTGCGCAGGCATGACTGCGCTTGTGCTAGCCGTCCGCAAGGACCGCGACGGGTCGCGTCGAACTAAAGCGGTGACGTTTCACCGCACTCCACATCTAGCGCCGTCACCGTGAACCGGCGCGGGAACGCATTTGCCCCCGGCACCGTGACCCCGCTTTGAACGAACCTCACCGTTCCTGCCAGCGGCGGCAGCCAGTCAGGACTGGCTGCCAATCCTGGTGAAAAAGTGACGAGATATATATTAGTTCCGTTGCGCCGCCAGAAACCCGCAACGCCCGCCGGGCAGCCGGTTTGGACAGCGGGAACTTCCCGATGAGCAGCGGGAACCTTCCGCCGGGCATTGGCAAACATCCGCCTGCTGCCTTCGGTCAGGCGATTGCAGCATTTGATCCAACTCCTGCTTGAACTTTTCCCAGATCTGGCGCACCAGCTCCGGCAATTCATCCGCCCGCACGAACCGCCCGCCTGCCTGTTCGCAGAGATGATCCAGCAGCATCCCGTCGCCCGTTGCCGCCGTGAGCGCCGCCACACGCTCCAATGGATTCCAGCCGCCCGTGGCTTTGCCGCCGTCCGGCTGACACCACTTGTAGAGAAACGGCTCCGACAACCCCAGCGTCGCCGCCAGTTGCTTGGTGCCATGTTTCTTGAAGAACTTCCGCAATACCTCATTTGCTTTCATATTTTTATCTTTCTTGGTTGATGGTTTAACTGTCATTTACGGTTCCATCATGGCAAAGGGGGTTGGACATAGGCTGTCCAACCTAAAAAATAGTTTTGGGAAGGTTTTTGACCTTAAATCGCTGGTTTTCAGCCTGAATTGAGGGTTTTTCAATCTGACAAAGTCGTTTTGCAGTCACGCAAAGTCGTTTTGCAGTCACGCAAAGTCGTTTTGCAGTCACGCAAAGTCGTTTTGCAGTCACGCAAAGTCGTTTTGCAGTCTGACAAAATCGCTTTGCAATCACGCATAGTCGCTTTGCGGTCAAACAAAAGCGTTCTGTAGTCTGACAATGTCGTTCTGCAGTCACGCAAAGTCATTTTGCAATCTGACGAAACTGTTTTGGCATTCAGCCCCGTCGCCGCGCTGACTGTCGCCACGGCGGTGTCATATCTCCCGACCTTCGCTACAAACACGATAAATAGAGTTGGAAATTATCGTATTCGGGGCCGGAGTGGCCGTGGCATAAATGGCATCAGTTCTTCCGTTCTGGAGTTCCTGATGAAGAGCCAGCGGGAGATGAAACAAAAACAAACAAGGCATGAAATGGCTGATTATGATGACATTTCCTCCGTCTATGACGAAGCTGTTTATTATGATGAACCAGTCGTGCCGCAACTGGAGATAAAACAAATGGCGAAGATAAAACTAGGACTCTCCCGCATGACACCGGATGAAATCCTGTCGCTGGCAAACCAGATTGTGACGGCGATGACGGGGAACGCAAATTTCCCCACGCCCAATCCGACGCTGGCGTCGGTCAGCACGGCCCTGGCCACGGCCACGGCAAAGGTGGCGGCGCAAAAGGCGGCGGTGCAGGCCGCCAAACAGGCGACGGATGAACGCGACGCGGCCATCGCGGCGTTAGTCATGTTAATCACCTCGCTGGGAGATCATGTGTCCAACGTGTCGCAGGGCAACCGGGTGAAGATCGAAAGCGCGGGCATGGGTGTGAAAGCCTCCGCTGCGCCCATCGGGCCGCTGCCGCAGGTGCAGAATCTCTCCATCACAGCGGGCGACGCCGAGGGGCGGCTGGATCTGCAATGGGATCCGGTGCGCGGCACGAAGAATTACCAGGTGCAGATGGGCACGGACCCGAACTTGCCGGCGAGCTGGAAGCTGGTGGATTCGTGCAGCGGCAGCAAGTTTAGCCTCACGGGCCTGACGAGCGGGCAAAAGCTGTGGTTCCGCGTGAAGGCGCGGGCGCCGAAAGCAGTGAACGACGGCGCGTGGAGCGATCCGGCCACGAAGATAGTCCCTTAAACCCCGGCAGATGGCGATGGGAGTTAGCAGATGGGGGTTTGCCCCAACTCCCAACTGCCATCTCCTATCTCCTAAACGTTTATGCCCTACGATTCATCTTTGCCCGTGGATCATTCCAAAATTGTGGCGGCGGAATTGCGCAACCAGTTCAACGGCCTGAAAGGCCTGATAGACGCGAAGCAACAACAGCTTGATGCGCAGTCGGCCCAGATCAACGCGCAGCAGACGCAACTCGCCACGCAATCGGGGCAAATCAGTGCGCTCCAGTCCCAAACCGCCGCGCAACAGTCACAGCTTGACGCACAGGCATGGCTGCTGAACCAGCTCAATATCCCGAAGTTGAACCATGATAACGAAGGCACGTGGTCGGTGAGTTATATCGGCACGCTGCCGGCGCTCTGGCAGGTGTGGACACGTTCGGACCTCAATACGGATTGGAGCAACACGGCGCAATATGCCCCGGCGAATTTTCCGGTGAATGACATCGGCCTGGCGCCTCCCGGCGCCCAATGGTGGCAGATCTATGTTTGCGGCTCGGACGGCAGCACCAACATCACGCCGTCCAGCAATGTCGTGTCCCTCGGGCCGGTACCGTCTCCGTAGGAGATGGCAGATGGCAGATGGGAGTTGGAAGAAGTTTACAGCAACTGTGAACCGGCTTGGCCGGGGAGGAAATAAAAAGCCCGCGACAGGTCGTCGCGGGCTTGATGGTTTTCAGATTAATCGCCGGTTCAGTAGGTGTAGGTGGCGTTGAACATGTTGCTTTCCGGGTCGTGCACGACTTTGAAGCCGACTTTGCGGCAGATGTGGTGCATCTCGTGGTTGTCCGCGAGCACCTGGCCAGAGAGGGTGGTGAGCTTCTCGATGCGGCCGATCTCGATGAGGCGCTTGAGGAGTTCGGTGCCCAGGCCCTGTTCATGCCATTGGTCGTTGACGAGCACGGCAAATTCGGCTTCGCCGGGGGTGTGCTGCTTGCTCAGGCGGCCGACGCCGAGGATCTTCCGTTCGTCACCCTTCTTGGCGGGCTTGAGCTCGGCCACGAGCGCGATCTCGCGGTCGTAGTCGTTGAAGCAGATGCGGGTGAGGCGTTCGTGCGCGACGCGCTGCGATAGCTTGAGCGCCTGGAAGTAGCGGTTGTAAACGCTCTCTTCGGACAGGGTCTCGTGGAACTTCACCATGAGCGGCTCGTCTTCCGGCTTGATGGGGCGGATGAGCAGCGGCGCCTTGTTCTTCATCTTCCACGGCGTCGCATATTGGTTCGGATAGGGACGGATGGCGGACTTGGGCAGCTTGTCCGGCGGCGTGTCCAGCGGATGCAGGACGACGCGGCCGTCGAGGGCGAAGATGCGTTCGGCGGAGACGAGCAGGGGGTTGATGTCGATCTCGGCGATCCACGGCTGCTCGACGACGAGCTGGCTGAAGCGCACGAGCAATTGTTCGATGGCGGCAATATCCGCCGACTTGCGGCCGCGCACACCCTTGAGCGCGGTGAAGATCTTGGTGCGCTCCATCATGCGCCGCGCGAGCGTGGCGTTGAGCGGCGGCAGGCCGAGGGCGCGGTCCTTGAACACTTCCACCAATTGGCCGCCGGTGCCGAAGAGCAGCACGGGCCCGAACTGCGGGTCGATGCTGCTGCCGATGATGATTTCATAGCCGTCGAGCTTGATCATGGGCTGCACGGTGACGCCCTGGAAATGCTGCTTGCCGACTTTCTTGGTGCAGGAAGTTTCGATGGCCTTGTAGGCCTGGCGCACGGAGGAGGCGGTGCGGAGATTCAGTTGCACGCCGCCGACGTCGGTCTTGTGCGTGATGGTTTCGGAGTGCAGCTTGAGCACCACGGGGAAGCCGAGGCGCGCGGCCTGTTTCACGGCGTCGCTCTCGGTGGTGGCGATGTGCGTCTCGACGGTGGGAATGCCGTAGGCCGCGAGGAGCTTCTTGGATTCAAACTCGGTGAGCAGCGTGCGGCCGGATTTGCGGACTTCGGCGATGATGGCGGCGGCCTTCTCGCGGTCGATCTCGCCGCGCTCGTTTTCCGGGGCCATCGGGGGCGTTTCGTAAAGCTGGCGCAGGTTCTCGCTGGAGTTCCACATGTAGTAGAACGCCTTGGCGGCGCGGTCGGGATACTTGAAGGTCGGGATGCTCGCGGCATTGAGGATGTCCTCGCCCTTGGCGACGATGTCCGCTCCCATCCAGCTCGCGATGACGGGCTTGTTGGGGATGTGCGCGTAGGGTTTCAAACATTCGGCGGTCGCGGTGGGATCGGTCATCGCCTGCGGGGTGAGGATGACAAGGATGCCATCGGTGTTCGGATCTTTCGCGGCAATCTCCAAAGACTTCGCGTAAAGTTCCGGCTTGGCGTCGCCGATGATGTCCACGGGATTGTTGTGGCTCCAGGTGGGCGGGAGAATGGCATTGAACGCGGCCATCGTCTCCGGCGCGAGATCGGAGAGTTGCGCGCCGCTGCCGATGAGCATGTCCGTGGCGATGACGCTGGGGCCGCCGGCGTTGGTGACGATGGTCAGGCGCGGACCTTTCGGGCGCGGCTGTTTGGCAAGCACTTCCGCCATGTCGAACAATTCGGAGATGGAATCCACGCGCAGCACGCCGACGCGCTGAAACGCGGCCTGCAACACTTCATCGCTGCCGGTGAGCGAGCCGGTGTGCGACGCGGCGGCCTTGGCGGCGGCGTCGGTGCGGCCGGGCTTGATGACGATGATGGGCTTGGTCAAAGCCACTTCGCGCGCGGCGGACAGGAACGACCGCGCGTCGCCGATGCTTTCCATGTAAATGACAATGCTCTTGGTGGCCGGATCATCGCCGAGGTGGGAGATCAAATCGCCCCAGCCGATGTCGAGCATGGAGCCCAGCGAGACGAAGGCGCTGAAGCCGACGTTCTCCTTCAAGCTCCAGTCGAGAATGGCCGTGCAGAGCGCGCCGCTCTGGCTGATGAAACCGACGCTGCCCGGCCGCGCCATGTCGGCGGCAAACGTGGCGTTGAATTTTGAGCCGGGAACCATCACGCCCAAGCAGTTCGGTCCGACGATGCGGATGCCCGCCTTGTTGGCTTCTTCCAACACCTGGCGTTCGAGTTCCACGCCGACCGGACCGATTTCCTTGAAGCCGGCGGAAATGATGATGACGCCCTTCACGCCCATCTTGCCGCAATCCTTGACGATGCCGGGCACCGTTGCCGGCGGGGTGATGATGACGGCGAGGTCGGGTTTCTCCGGCACGGCGGTGATGCTCGTGTAAGCCGGAAGACCGAGGACGGTGGGGCGCTTGGGGTTTACCGGATAAATTGGGCCAGTGAAACCGCCCTTGATCAGGTTATCGAGAATGGTACGGCCCACGCTGCCGACGGTTTCCGTGGCGCCGATGACCGCCACGGACTTGGGCGAGAAAATCGCGTCAAGCGGACGCCGGGTGGTGTGGTGCAGGATGTCATGGGCGGATTCAAGCTTCTGGGGATTGTTTGAATTGGAAGTCATAATGATAGCTAAAATATTTTGTTCGACATTAAGAAAATGGCAGCAGCCGGGGCCGCAAACTTCTCCGCTTTTGGCAAATTATCACCTAAAGTTGTGATTCAGTGACCAAACAAGTGCCGGCAGCCGGTTATGCGGTTATAGGTTCTGAGCTTGAGAATCCACCCAGCGCACGGAGTGGCGCACGAGTTCCGTGGCCGTTTTCAGGTGCAGCTTGTGTTTGATGTGCGCCCGGTGGACTTCAACGGTCTTGGTGCTCAAGTGCAGCCGCTCGGCGATGCTGCGGGTGCCGATGCCCTGGCCAATGAGCTGGTAGACTTCAAATTCGCGGTCGGAAAGCTGTTGCACGGGGGAACTGTTTTCACCGCCGCCGTGGCGGTTGGAAAAAACTTCCATGATGCGCGCCGACATTTTTTCGCTGACAAAAATCCGGCCGGCGAGCACCTGGCGGATGCTCTGCAGGATTTTTTGGCCGCCTTCCTGTTTCATGATATAGCCCCGCGCCCCGGCGCGCAGAACCCGCTCGGCATAAATCATTTCATCGTGCATCGAGACGACCAGTAGCGGCAGTTCCGGTTGCAGCACGCGAAGATCCTTGATGAGTTCCAAACCGTTCTTGTCCGGCAGCGACAAGTCGAGCAGTGCGAGGTTGAATTTCTGGCGGCCCGCCACGGCAACCGCCTGACGCGCATTATCCGCCTCGGCGATAACTTTCAAGTCCGGCTCGTTGTTAATCAATTGCGCCAGCCCCGTCCGCATCATCGGGTGATCGTCCACAATGAGAATGTGTTTGGTGGGCAATTTGTTTTTTTTATTTTTTACGGTCATGATTCAACGTTTTTTGGGGGCGGCAAAAACAACGCTCGTGCCGCCGGTGGATTGTCGTTCAATGGTCAGCGTGCCGCCGACCATGCCGATGCGGGTTTGCATGATGCGCAAACCCATGCCGGTGCCGCCGGAAAACTTTTTTGGAAATCCCACGCCATCATCATTCACGCGCAGGCGTAAATGGTCGTCGTCATCGCGCAGTTGAATGGAGATGTGCTTTGCCTTGCCGTGTTTGATGGCATTGGATACCGCTTCCTGCGTGATGCGGAACAGGTGCGTCGCCGCCGCGTGATCGTCATATTTTACGACTGCAAGGCAATCAAACGTGCAGTACACGCGGAAGATCTTTTCGGTGTTCAGCGCCAGTTCCGCCAGCGCGGACATAAGGCCTTCCGATTCCAGCGTCACCGGCGAAAGTCCGCGCGCCAGCAAACGCGTCTGGCTGATGGCCTCACGCACGGCCTTGGCGATTTCGCCGGCGCGGGCCGAAGCGTCTTTGGATTTCAAGGCCAGTTTTTGCGCCAGCACCTGGCTTAACATCTCAATGCCGGCGAGATGCTGGCAGAGGCCGTCGTGCAAATCCTGGCCGATGCGGCGCTGCTCGAGTTCGCTGATTTCTAAAATTTCCTTTTCCAGCCGCTTGCGTTCTGTGATGTCGCGGACGAAGCCAGTGAACAAGCGCCGGTCGCTCAAATTCACCTCGCTGACAGACAGGTCAATCGGGAAAATCGTGCCGTCTTTCTTGCGGGCCAGGGTCTCGCGCCCGATGCCGATGATTTTGGCTTGGCCGGTGCGCTGGTAGTTTTCGAGATAGCCGTCATGCCGCTCGCGGTGCGGTGTGGACATCAGCGTGCTGACATTTCTTTTAATGACTTCGGCGGCTTGGTAGCCGAAGATTTTTTCAGCGGCAGGGTTGAATGACTCGATGTTGCCGTGCTCGTCAATAGTGATAATGCCCTCGACGGCGGTTTCAAGGATGGCACGCAGCCGTTCGTCGCGGTCGCGCAGGGCGGACAGGGCGCGGGAACTTTTTGATTTATTCTTCATCCCGTTCACAGCGGGAATATCGGAAATAAGCCGGCTGATGCCAATGCCAATTGCAAAATCAATAATGACCCCTGACGGAACAAGGGCAGGGGACGGGCAACGCTTTTAGTGCGCCAGCAACTGTGCGCGGTAGTCGGTGGGCGACTGGCCGAGGATTTTTTTGAAGACGCGGTTGAAGTGGGTGAGCGACTGGAAACCGACCTCAAACGCGATTTCGCTGACCCGCAGGTTGGGGTTGAGCAACAGATTTTTGGATTTTTCGATCCGCACCCGGGCGACATAATCGGTGAAATTGATGCCGGTGACCTTTTTGAACATCTTGCAGAAATAATAACTGCTCATGTTGATGGACTTGGCGACCTGTCCCAGCGACAACTCCTCGGTCTGGTGTTCGTGGATATAGGCGCGGGCTTTGGTGATGGCTGGTGGTTCAGAATTTTCCTGCTGGATAAACACCTGATTGCTCAACATTGCCAGATGCTGGGCAAAAATTGTCAGGAGTTTGATGGCGGAATCATGTTCTTTTTGTGAAATAACCTTGCCGGAAAAATAGGCGGTGCGCAAAGTTTCACGGTCAGTCTCCACCCCCCATTTGGAGGCCAGCTTGACCACCTTTTCAAATTGCGCGGCGGTGGGTTTTTTTCGGAACACCTGGCCGATTTGCAGAAAGCCGATCAGCCGATCACTCATGCGCACAGGCACGGCACTGTCGCTCAAACCGACGGGACAGACAACGGTCTCCGGGTCGTTAACAGCCTTCTGGCACAAGTGCTCCTGCACTTGCAGGCAGGCGGCACAGGCACGGCTTTTTTTGGAGATCAATGAACAAAATGCGTTCTCATTGCGCTTGCCGTGATGGGGCAATTGCCAGGTTTCAACCGGCTGTAACGCGATCGGTAGTCCAGTCAGGTCGCTGAAGGCGCGCTCATAGCTGCGATAGACGCGGGAATTGGACAGCGCGTCCACCAAACTGCGGTTGTCTGGTCCATTTTCACTGGCGGCCATGGGGACAAACTGTGCCGCTTGGGAGTCATCCATGCCGTCGTTGGCAACCTCGCTTGATTTTGCAAATATTGTTTGCATGACGCCAATTTAAGATAACCCAGCCTCGCCAACAATTGGTGTAACTACTACTTCGATTCGACGAATATAGATTACCGGCATAAGGGAATACCCTACACTCCAGAGAATATCTTGCGAACTTTACCAGTAAAAGAGATGCAAGCAGGCTGTGCATTTAAAACGGAAAACAATTGGTGTCTTTATTCTATTCTATTCAGTCGTGGTTTCATTTTCGCTTTTATTTTCAGGCAAATGAGTTAAGGTTTCCGCTCGAAGATGATTCTCGTTTTGGACAATTACGATTCGTTCACCTACAACCTCGTTCAGTATCTTGGCGAACTGGGTGTGGACTTACAGGTGCGCCGCAATGACGAGATTTCCCTTGATCAAATCCGCGCGCTCAAGCCGGAACGCATCCTGGTCTCGCCCGGCCCCTGCTCGCCGCGTGAAGCCGGTTTGTCCAACGACGTCATTCGCACGTTTAGCCACGAGGGCGTACCGATTTTTGGCGTGTGCCTGGGGCATCAGTGCATCGGCCATACGTTCGGTGCGGAAGTCGTTGTCAATTACCGGATGATGCACGGCAAGGTTTCGCCGATTAAGCACAACGGCAAAGATTTGTTCGCCGGGATGCCCAATCCTTTTCTCGCCACGCGCTATCATTCGCTCGTGATCAAGCGCGACACCGTGCCAGCCTGCCTCGAAATCACCGCCGAGACTGATGAGGGTGAAATCATGGGTGTAAAGCACAAGACGCTGCCGATCTGGGGCGTGCAGTTCCATCCCGAAAGCATTTTGACCGAGCAGGGTCGCATTATTTTGCAGAACTTTTTGAAACTAAAATAACTCATGGACATTTTTTTGCTCAAATCCAAAATCCACCGCGCCACCGTCACCGGCGGCGATGTGAATTACGAAGGCAGCCTCACCATTTCCGCCGACCTCATGGAAAAATGCGGTCTGCAGGAATATGAAAAAATCCTCTGCGGCAACATGGCCAACGGCAATCGCTGGGAAACCTACGTCATTAAAGGCAAACGCGGCGCCGGCGAAATCATCATGAACGGCGCAGTGGCTCACCTCGGCAAAAAGGGTGACGTACTCACCATTATGAACTTCGCCGCCGTCAGCCAGAAAAAAGCAAAGAAATGGCAGCCGCGCGTTGTTGTCCTCGGCAAAAAAAACAAAATTATCAACATTCGCGGAATTTGATTTCTCCCGGAACGAAAAACGCGCCGACATAACTCGGCGCGTTTGATATTTAATAATTGGAAACCGGCAACTTGCCGGTCAGTATTGAACCGCGTTCCAGTTCACCACATTCCAGAACGCCTTCAGATAATCGGCGCGCTTGTTCTGGTATTTGAGATAGTAGGCGTGTTCCCAGACATCGCAGCCGATGACGGGCTTGCCTTCGCAACCGGCGATGGCTTTGCCCATGCAGGGATTGTCCTGGTTCGGCGTGGAGACGATCTCCAGCTTGCCATTGTTCGTCACTAGCCAAACCCAGCCACTGCCAAAACGGCCTATGCCGGCCGCCTCAAACTTGGACTTGAACTCATCAAAGCTGCCGAACACGGCTTTTATGTCATCCGCGAGTTTGCCGGTGGGCGCGCCGCCGGCGTTCGGACCGAGAATTTTCCAGAAGAAGGAATGATTGGCGTGACCGCCGCCGTTGTTGCGCACGGGGCCGCGGATGGCATCCGGCACCGAGGCGAGATCCTTGATCAGGTCGCAGAGGGATTTGGCTTCCAGCGCGGCGTTGCCGGCGAGGGCCTTGTTCAAATTATCCACGTAAGCCTTGTGATGGCGGTCGTGATGGATCTCCATCGTCAACGCGTCAAAGTGGGGTTCTAGGGCTGCCTTGTCGTAAGGAAGCGGGGTGAGTTCATGTGCCATAATGTTTTAATCCTTTATTGTTTTTTCCTAAACGGAAATTGCTTACACCTTGCGCCAGCATCGGGAAAAAATCAAGCCTGACTTATGCGTTCGTCAATTCCACAAAGTTTTTAAGCAGTTGCAAGCCGACCTTTTGGCTTTTCTCCGGGTGAAACTGCGTGGCAAAGACGTTGTCCCGCCAGACTGACGAGGCAAAATGGTCGCCGTATTCCGTGCGTGTGGCGACGATGGCGGCGTCCACCGGCTGCGGATAAAAACTGTGGACAAAATAAACATAGCTGCCGCTAGCGATGCTACGATAAAGCGGACAGTCGGGGCGTGTGATTTCAATCTGGTTCCAGCCGATCTGCGGAATCTTCAGCCCCGGTTTCTTTGCGAAGCGGACGACTTTGCCCTGGAAAATGCCGAGGCCGGCGGCGCAAGAATTGAATTCCTCGCTTTTCTCAAACAACGCCTGGTAGCCGACGCAGATGCCGAGAAACGGTTTGCCCGTCTTGATGAAATCCTGCGCCGCCGCCAGCAAATCCTGTTTGCGGAGCGCGTTGATGCAATCGTCAAACGCGCCGACGCCCGGCAGCACGAGGCCGCGCGCATCGCCGATTTCCCCTGGGCGCTGCACGAGGCGCACGTCCGCGCCGACTTTGAGCAGCGACTTGTGGACGCTGCGCAGGTTGCCGGAGCCGTAGTCAAGGAGTGCAATCACAAAACCATTTTAGCCACAGATGAAACCCGGATGAAACACAGATTTTCGCAAAAATCTTTTTTAAGAACTGGTTTCGTGTTATTTCAACGCGCCATGAGCAATCAATCAACAGCCCCCGCCATTCCCGCATCCGGCCGGTGGATCCGGATTTGGCCCTGGCTGGCGGTGCTGCTGGTGCTTTTGCTAGTCGGGTTCATTCGCGTCCGCCTGCTGGAATTGCCGCTCGAACGTGACGAGGGCGAATACGCCTATGCCGGCCAATTGATCTTGCAAGGCATTCCGCCCTACGAACTGGCTTACAACATGAAATTGCCCGGAACATATTTTGCATATGCCGCCGGGATGTCAGTGTTCGGCGAGACGACCTCGGGCATCCACCTAACACTTCTGGCGGTGAACAGTTTGACGTGCGTTTTCGTTTTTTTGCTGGGCCGCAAACTTTTTGGCCTCACTGCCGGTCTGGTGGCGTGTGCCAGCTATGCGCTGCTGTCGGTCAGCAGCGCCGTTTTGGGCGCCGCCGCGCATGCCACGCAATTTGTGGTGCTGTTTGCCGTGCCGGGAACTTTGCTGCTCTGGCAGGCGCTGCAAACCCGCAAACCGCAGACCCTGTTTTTCTGCGGATTGACTTACGGGCTGGCGTTTGTGATGAAACAGCAGGGGATCTGCTTTGGCGTCTTTGGTTTTCTGGTCCTGCTCTGGCGCGAGCGAGGCGAACCGTTGGGCGGCTCGTTCAAAAATATTTCATTGTATGCCGCCGGGACGATCCTGCCGTTCGCCGTCATTTGCCTCTACCTCGCTTGCGCCGGCGTGTTTCCGCAGTTCTGGTTCTGGACCTTCTCCTATGCGCGGACTTACGCCGCCGGCGCGCCGTTGGGGGCGGGATTGGAATATTTGCTGAGTTACCTCCGCAATCAATTTGATATATTTTTCGGCTTTTGGATTCTGGCCGGCGCCGGCCTGGTGGTGGCCCTGCGCAAACCCGCTTTGCAAAAGCCGCTGACCTTCGCTATGGGGTTCCTGTTCTTTTCATTTCTGGGAACCACGCCGGGACTTTATTTTCGGGAACATTATTTTGTCCTCCTGTTGCCGGCCTTTGCCTTGATCGTCGGCATGGCGGTGCAGTTCTTGCAGGCCGGTTCTGCCTCAATCATGAAAGTTGCGCCTGTCCTGCTTTTTGCCGCGGTGATGGGCTGGGGCCTCTGGGTGCAACGCTGGGTCTTTTTTCAATTCCCGCCGCCGATGCTCAGCCAGATCATCTACCGCTTCAATCCGTTCTTGGAAACCATCACGGCGGCCCGGTATATCCGCGAACATTCAAATCCCAGTGCGCGCATTGCCGTCATCGGTTCCGAGCCGCAGATTTATTTTTACGCGCACCGGCATTCGGCCACCGGCTTTATTTACACCTATCCGCTGATGGAGAACCAGCCTTACGCCACCGCCATGCAGCAGCAGATGATCGCTGAGCTCGAATCGGTCAAGCCCGACTATCTGGTCATGGTGGTCAATCGTTATTCGTGGCTCCTCAACGAATCATCCGACCTGAAAATCATCGGCTGGTCGCAGAAATACATGGATGATAACTATCAGCGCGTCGGCATTGTGGCCTATCCGCTGGGACATCCCCCTGTGGAGTTTTGGGAGGAACAGGCCAAAGCCATTCCCGCCGGCCTGCAGCAATACCTCGCCATCTACCACCGCCAACCGTCAGCCAGGTAAGGTTGCGCTTTTCAATTCCCGTTCCGTCTTCAGCCGCAGCTGTCCGCACGCCGCGTCGATGTCGCCGCCCTTTTCGCGGCGCAAAGTGGCCGTGACATCGTTCTTTTCCAGCGCCGCCAGAAAGCGCTCGCAGACCTCATCCGCGGGCCGTACCCACGGCAGACCCTCCACCTTGTTGTAGGGGATCAGGTTCACCTTCGCGTAAAGCCGCTTCGCCAAAGATGCCAGCGGCCGCGTCTGTTCCAGCGAATCGTTGATGCCCGCGATCAAGATATATTCCAGCGTGATCATCCGGCCCTTGACCTTTTGATAATCCTCACAGGCGTTGACCAGCTCGTGGAGCGGATACTTCTTGTTCACCGGCATGATGCGGTTGCGGACCTCATCCGTCGCGCCGTGCAGCGAGATGGCCAGGCGGAACTGCATCGGCTCAACCGCCAGCTTGCGGATCTGCGGCGCGAGGCCGCTCGTGGAAATGGTCATGCGCCGAGCCCCGATGCCGCCGCCCCAGGGCGCGTTCAGGATTTTTAGCGCCTTGATCAAATTGTCATAGTTAGCCAGCGGTTCGCCCATGCCCATGACGACGATATTGTTGACCACGCGGTCACCGGATGCTGGATGCTGGACGCTGGATGCTGGTGGAACAGCCACATCTGGTTCAGCCGCCTTATTCAGCATCAAGGAACGAGCCTCGAGCATCTGTTTCTCACACACCCGCTCCACCGCTAGCACCTGTTCCACGATCTCATGCGCTCCGAGATTGCGTTTCCAGCCATCGAGACCGCTCGCGCAAAAACGGCAGCCGTAGGCGCAGCCCACCTGCGTGGAGATGCAGAGCGTGTGCCGGTCGCTGGCCTCGCCGTAAAGCGCGGGATTGGCGGGAATCAAAACGCTTTCGATGAAAGCGCCGTCGGCCAGTTGCCAGAGAAATTTCTGCGTAGTGTCCGGCGAACCCTGCTTGCGGGCCGGCTTCAGGACTTGGAGCGAATAGTTTTCGGCCAGCTTCGCCCGCAGCGTTTTGGGCAGGTTGGACATCGCCGCCCAACTGGCGGCGCGGCGGGCGTAAAGCCAGTCCAGCAACTGCGCCACCCGGTAGGCGGGTTCGCCCCAGGCTTTGAATTGGGCTTCCAGCTCATCGCGCGCCAGCGATTTGATATCGGTCAACACGCGGACAGGTTAGCCTTTGCGGGCGGGCAAACCAAGCGGGTTAATATGCTAAACGTCCGGAGTGCCAGCGGCGTGGCATCTTTCTAGAACATAATCTAAAATAGATTTCAGCCCCGTCGGGGTGGCGCAGGGAGCCACCATGTTGTCGCTCCGAACGGAGCTTGAACCGTTTATGAAATGACGATGCTACAAATATTCCAACACTACGGGCTTGGCACGGCCCGCCCGGAGTGGCACGTCCCACCGCCAACTCCCAACTCCTATGCCGACGGTACCGGCCCCATGGAAATGATGTTGCTAAACAGCGTGAGAGTGGTGACGCTCTCATCCGAAACGCAAATCTTAATCTGCCACTATTGCGCGCCGAAAGGCGCCGGGTCGATGCAATTCAACCGAAAATTCGCCGGCAGTTTGCCAATTGCAAATATTACCAACGGAACACGCGCCGGTGTTATCTTGATTCAACTAGGAGAGATTGGCCTCAATACGTCAGCAGTCCGATTTCGCGCAGGCCTTTTTCTGTGAGCTGCCAGTGTTCGCCGCGCTGGGTGACGAGCTTGCGGCAGGGGTGGATGTGGTATTCCGCCGTGTTCACGGAGAGCAACTGGATTTTTCCTACCCCTTTGACTTCCCCCGCAGCGCGCGGCATGAGCGCAAAGGCCACGGCGTTGTAGTTCAGCGCGATTTCGTAGCCGACTACGCCCTCCTTTTCCGCTCGGGGATTTTTCAGCACGAGCGGCGCGTAGCGCTTGATGTAGGAGAAGTTGGTGGCCCGCACAAACACGCGGCACAGTTCCGTCTGACTGCGCACAAATTCCAGCAAACTAAACTTCCGCGCGCCCGGCTTTTCCGCGAGCAGTATGTCCCGGGGGTCGAGGCCGTTAAGATTCTGGCCGTTCCAAATTCCGTGATCGTTACGTTCGCCGGGCAGGTTTTTCCGGAACCACGCGGGGAAGTTGTCGTTCACCAGCACGTCGAATTCAAAATGCACGTGGGCGCGCTCCTTGCCGATGCGTTCGCTGGTGTTGGAAGTCCGGCCCATGATCGCGATGACGTCGCCGCCGCGAACCGCCTTGCCGACGGCGAGGCCGGAGGCGATTTCGCTCAGGTGTGCGTAGAGCGAATAGATATCGACGCCTTCGATGACGTGCCGGATGACGATATATTTGCCGTAGTTGGAAAGGCCAGCCTTGGAGCTGAAATACATGACCGTGCCGTCGGCGGTGGCCATCACGGGATCGGTCGGTTCGCCACTGCGGTCATGCTGGAGGCTGCGGATGTCTAGGCCTTCGTGCATCTGCCAGCCGTCGGTGCGCACGCAGCCGAAGCTGCCGGTCATCCACGGCCGGTCGGGCGAGGTGGGGGCAAAAAAAATCAATTCCTTGCCCGGCTCGAAAAGCGCATGGTTGGCCGTGGGAAATTGAAACGGCGTCTGCGCAGACAATTTGACGGTGAGGATGGGAATGGCCGCGAGCGCGGCGAGGAAGCAGTGAGACATTTCAGCGTTGTTTGGCGACGATTTTGGCGTAGTTGTTTAATCCCAGCACGAGCTGGCGGGCTTCTTCCCGGCTCGCATCCGGCGTGAACGCCAGGAGGCCACTGGCGAGGCGGTGACCGATGATCGGCGCGGCCAACCAGCGGCCGTCCTTAATTTTATCGCCCCACTGGCCATAGATGAGAAAATGCCGGCCGGGGTTGGCGGAGGAAAACTGTTCCAGCGTATATTTGCCGGTGTCGTTGAACTTGACTTCCACGGCGAAGCCACCAGGCGTTTCCAGCAGCGTCGCGGCAATGATGTTCGCCTCGGTCAGAATCGCTTCTTTGGAGATATTGGCCTGCACCGGTTGCGAGCGCAACACCGTAACCGTCTGGCTGCTGCTGATAAAATTAGCAGCGCATTCGATATGCACCCGCAGCGCGGCGGTCTGTTTATCCTCTTTATTGCCCGTGGCACAACCGGCGGCGATGGTCAGCGCTACCGTCAGCAGCAAATAAAGATTGAATCGTCGCTCGTAAAAATTCATAGTCACTACACGAAATCGCAACTCGCGAACAAAGTAAAGAAACATATGGGAAAACAATATAATAAAGCCGAACACAAAAAACGCCGTAACGCCTATAACAAGCGCAAAAAGGCCATCATCAACACCAAGAAGGCCGCCGCGAAGAAAGCCTGAACCGCGTTGCTAGATCTAAAAGCCGTCCACCCGGGCGGCTTTTTTATGCCCGGATCTGTTCGTGAGAGCAACGGCGCAGCCAAGCCTCATGCCACGCGCCGCAGGGAACCCTCCGCTGTCATCGCTACCGCGATATTGAAGACATCACGCAGCACACAGAATTTCACGTCCGCCTGCAAATCCGTCAGCGCCAGCAGCCGGCGCGCGTTCTGCGAACCGGCGACCGCCGCGTGCAAATCTGCACACACCGCCGTGTAGGCATGGCAAGCCGTGGACGCCGCGTCAGAAAAATCGCCCGTCAACAATTCTCCCAGCGCCCCCGCCGCCAGCACGTCCTCCAGCGCCACGCCGGTGCCGGTGCCGGCGCAGACTAGTATGATTTTTGCGGGTTCCAGTTTTTGCAGATGCCTGGCCGTGGCCGCCAGGTTTAGGAAGGACGCCGCCAGCACCGTCGGCGCATTCGCGCAGGCGCGCAAGGCGCGGGTGCCGTTTGTAGTGGTGGAGACAATCGTTTTGCCGCGCACTTTATCCGGCGTGAACTCGCGGGGCGAATTGCCGAAATCAAAATTAACCCCACTAGCGTGGATCGTGCTGATGCGCACGCCTCCGCGTTCACCCGCGAGCAGGACCTCCGGCTGCTGGCGGCGGCGGGCGAGGGCATCGGGAATTTCGCCAACGGGAATGACGGCGGCGGCGCCATTGTGCAGCGCGGTGACGAAGCTGCTCGTCGCGCGCAAAATATCGAACACCACGCACGCCGTCTTGTTCAGATCGCAGCGGGCGAGCGCGGGCAATTCCAACGGCGAAAGAATAGCGTCAATGTTCATTCAACATTTAGTGTTTAATGCCAGCTTCATTATTCTTAGGCCAGTCCCAGTTTGTTAAATCATCACTCCAAGCTAGTCCTAGGCTGGCAAAATTGTCAAATCCGCCCCGGGGATCGTACTCTGGAAAATTGGAGCCGTGAAAAAACATCAGCGCTTTCCCAACGCGGGGATCTTTGCGCAGGTCCAGCACAAAGCCGGCGGTCAATCGCCCTTGCGCCCAATGCCAATGGTCTTGTCCGAGATTTAAAACCCCCTCATCCCGCCATACTTTAAGATCCTTGGAACGCTTGATGCCGATGCCATTTGGTGGCGAATGGAACAAAACATAATCATCGCCATCCACGATGACACAGGGGTTTTCGCCGGCGGCGGTGTGGCCCAGATAAGTCCAATTCTTCAAATCGCGCGACGAGGACAAGCTCACGCCATTCTGCTTGTAAAAACAATACCATTTGCCCGGCTCATCTTTACTTTCAAGCAGATACGGGTCGATCATACGCCCCATTTTTTCCGGCGGTACGTCCGGTCCCTTCACCCGCAGCAATTCAGGTGGATCCCAGGTTTCGAGATTTTTGCTCCGCATGGTCCAAATCCGCGCGGTTTCGTTCGCATATTTCTCGCCATTCGGCCGCGGATAAGTCTGCAGACAAAGCACCCACTCACCGCCCTGGCGGATGAGGTTGCCGGGACTGCTGTAGTTCAGCCGCTGGTCGCGCGGGGTCAAAATCTTCGGCTCGGTCCAATGCACCAGGTCACAACTCTTGCTCCAGGCAACATAGCCATAAGCCTGCTTGTCCGGCTCGATTTTTATCTTCGTGAAATAAAGATAAAACCAACCATCGTGATATACGGCGGCGGGATCGCGATACGCCGTTGTCGCGTCGCCGCAAAAAAGCACCGGTGAGGGAATGGCGGCAAAATTGACTTGGGCGAGCGCTTCAGTCGCCTGAAGACCAAAGGCGGCAAGAAGCGGAGTAAGGATCGCTGTAAGCCTCATGAGGATTGCTGGGTAAGCATAAAATGTTGTTTAACCAATGAATGAACACGCATTGAGCGTTGGTTTGAATAACGCGCCGCTCGGCGGGAAAAATTCCGGCGTGTAGACGTGTCGCGCGTCATTTTCAATAATTTCAATGGCAGAGCAACAAATTTAATAACCGCCACTCGATTTGATTCTTTTGGTTTCGGTATGGCCATCAAAATAAACTTAATTTCGCGCGTAACCATGAACTGGTTTGGATGATACAATGGAGTTGGTCCAAGGGTTGTAACATTGACCAGCTGGATTGGTATGAGAAAACATATCCACATCCACCAGATACCAGGTGGCGTCCAAGGGGGCGTTCGCCTGCAAGTCGATGAGCTTATGAGGTGGTTGTGCTGGTGCTGGATAACCAAAGGGTCGCCAGGAAAGATAGGGGTAGTTTGCATTATTATTCTGGCCGGAACATTCATAGCCGATACAGCTGGCAAGTTTGGCGGGTGGTGTCGCCATATTGGGTTGCCACCCCCGGACAGAGCATGACTTTGGCCACGATTGACTGGCTTAACGTATTTGGATCGGGATAGGCTAAATAGGTTGCCAGATAATAGTCTAGAAAACTCCCGGAACCGGAGTTGTAGGTAACCGCCTGCCCGTCAAGAATGCCGTTGGTAAATCCCTGGCCGGGTGGCAGCCAGTCGTTGTTTTCATTAAGCCACATCGTCAGGGCGATATGTTTCTGATGAAAATTGTTTTGGCAGCCAGCCTGTTGAGCCTTCTTTTTAGCGCTGGCCAAAGCCGGCAACAGCATTGCCGCCAGAATGGCGATGATGGCAATGACCACCAGAAGTTCAATAAGGGTGAATCCAATTTCCCTTTCGGCGGCTTAGGGCATGGGTTTATGAGAGCGGACGGGTGTATCTCCATCAAGAAAAGGTTATTGGGATTTTGTCCGTATGTAATGGAAAAGATATTGCTGCGCATAGCCGGCATGCGGGCCGAAATGCGTGGCAGCAAAGCGACGGAGCCGCTGCCCGCTCGCGCAGCGGCGTGGAAAGTAGAGTTCCTGCAAAGCGCGCTCAATCCACACGTCCACCGGGAACGCCGTGTCGAAACCGTAGGCGAACAGCAGCACGCAGTCGGCTATCTTTTCGCCCACCCCGTGCAGGGTCATTAATTCGGCGCGGGCGGCGGCATAATCCAGCGTGCGGATTCTCTCCAAATCCAGTTGGCCGTCGGCGATCCGGCGCGCGGCATTCAACAGGCTGGGCGCGCGGAAGCCCATCTTGCATTCGCGCAGTTCCGTCTCGGTAGTGGCGGCGATTCTTTGCACTGATGGAAAGCAGGCATAACCTGCACCCAAAGTGGCTACACCGTAGCGCTCGCAGAGCAGAGCGACGATCTGGCGAATTTGAACGATTTGCTTGGTGGATGAAAGGATGAACGAGGCGAGACATTCCCACGGGTCCTGCCGGAGCAATCGCAATCCCCGGCAAGCGGCGACGGAACGCCGCATCGGCTCGTCGTCGGGAAAGGTTTTCAGGATGGCGGCAAGGTCAACGTCGGTCTGCAAAAATTCACGAAGAAAACCCCAGTCGTTCACCGGCGCGGCTGCGCGGGCATGGATGCCGTTGCGCGTTGGCGTGAGCTGGAGCAGGTGTTTTCCCAGTACGCCGTGCCAGGCGTCGCCGACGCGCTGCCAACGAAAGACCTGGCCGGAATCGAGCGTGGCAGCAAGGTCGTAGTCGCGGACGGACAGCAGGAGTTCCGTGGCGGCCATTTATTTCAAATGGTAGCAGCCGAAGATTTGCACCCGCTGGAAGATGCGGCCGTCGCTGACGGGAATTTCGCACACGCCGAGGTTGGTGACGGTCTCAAATTCGGCGGCGACGTGGGCTGGCACCGTTCGCGGCGCCGGAGCGAGTGAGCAAACTTTCTGGTGTCGCAGCCATTTCCCAATCCAGCCGGCTTCCAGCGGATATGGGTCGAGGCGCAAGACGAAGATGGCGTTTTCGCCGCGTCGGTGGTGCTGATAATCATATTCATCCCAAAAGGGAAACTGGTTGATGGGCGGGTCGGAATCGAGGCAATAAACCATCGGCGTAGCGGATTGGGCGGCGACGCGGGCGGGCGGCGAGTAAAATGAATACAGCCCGGTGGTGCCGTAGTGGTCGGCGATTATAAAGGCATTGCAGTCGAAGCGGACACGTTCGGCCTCGACACGTTGAGCGGTTTCGCGCCAGCCGGCCAGCCGGTGCGCGGGGTCTTTGTCGCCGGGCAGCTTGGCGACGAGATATTTAAGCAGTCCGCTGTCGTGCATGAAAATCGAGGCGGCAACGCCAAACACCATGCCGGTTACGAGCCACGGCTTGAGGCGCCGCTTGCTTTCGCTCCAGACCGCAACCATCAGACAGAGCATCGGCGGAACGGCAGCGGCAATCCAGTTGGGTTGCACGCGCGAATGAAACGAGTAAAGCCAGTGGCCAAGAAAGACCGGCGCACTCATGCAGCACAGGAAAAACCAGAGCGGTTTTTCTGCTCGCCGTTTCCACGCGGCGAACATCGCCCACAACGCGGCGGTGAAAAAGATGGGATTCAGCAGTCCGAGTTCAGCGCCGGTGAATTCAAGGAAGTATTTTAGACTATTCAGCAGCTGCTCGCCGAGGCTGAGGTGGATTTTACTAAGCAGACCCGCGTCGCCGGCAACGTGGCTGACGGTGATCCAGCCGTGTTGCGAGTTCCAGATCAGCACGGGCAGGGTGCAAATCCCGAAGACCAGCAGCGCGAGCCACGGGCCGGCTTTTTTTAAGTGCCGCCGCGCCGGTGGATGCAGCGCAAAGAACATCGCCCAGCAAACGATTTGAAGCATGGCCGTGTATTTGCAGAGAAAGCCGAGGCCGAGCGCCAGACCGACGATAAGCCAGTCGCGAGTTTTGCCAGCCGGCTGCGCCGCGCGCCAGCCGGCAACGACGGCCCACATCCAGCACAGCACCAGCGGGGGATCAATGGTCATCAGCACTGAGCCGACAACCAGCAGCGGCACGGCAAACGTGATGAGCAACAAAAAGAACGCTGCTTTCGCGCCGACTTCGCGCGCCATGAACCGTAGCACCAGCACGCTTAAGATCGCGGCGAGCAGCGGCGAGCAGAACCGCACGCCGAACTCGGTGTCGCCCCAGAGCGACGTGCCGAACCATTGCAAGAGCGCGATGCCCGGCGGCTTGCTGTAATAAGACAGCGCGAGATGCTTGGACCAGAGCCATTGATATGCCTCGTCCTGCGAAAGATTGATGATGCCGCTGGCGAGATAGACCCAACGGCCAACGAGGGCGAGAAAAATCAGGACGTAGCCGAGACGAAGCCAGTCTGTTTCCGATTTTCGATCTCCGATTTCCGGTTTGGAAATAGATTCAGGACACAGCAGGTTGGGAAGTTGTGCGTGCCACGAGGAAAAGAATTTTTTGCCGGTGACATTCCAGATTATCTGCGCCGCGACAAGCATTGTAATGGCACAGCCCGCGCCAATAATAGCACCCGCCATCACGTCGGTGGGATAATGCACGCCGTTATAAACGCGGGAAATCGCCACGGCGGCGGCAAGCGGAACCATGAACCGCGCGCTACGCCGGTAAAACAGAAACGCCACCGTCGCCAGCGCAAACCAGTTGGCTGAGTGCGCCGACGGGAAGCTGTGATGGTTGGCGGTGGGTGGCCGGGAGCCGTCGGGCAGGGGAGCCACATAGCCTTTGCCGGCTTCGCCAAAAAGCCGCGCGTTGGGCAGCGTGACGAACGGACGATGGCGGCCGACGGCGTCCTTGAGAGTGCCGACGACCAGCGGATCGCCGAGCGAGACGACGAGCACCATCAGCAGCGTGCAGATTTTCAGACGGGTGGAACCCCAAATCAAAACTGCCGGCACCGCAATGACCACGGCTGGCAGCCATGGCACGCCGTTGCCGCTCAAGACGGGCATGAGCCAGTCGAAAAAAGGGTTGGCCAGCGTGCCGTTGATGAAATGAAACAGCGCGGTGTCAATGGATTGCAGCCAGTGCATTGATGAGAGCTTAATGAAAGCAGCGGGGCCTTAAAACTGAATTCTCCGTGGCCGAGACGATTCAACACCGACAAATACTGCCAAATCGGTATAAGCAGCGCCGGATTTCCGTTTGAATCATTGGGCCTGCCTTTTCATCTCGTCCAGTGAGGTGAAGGCATTGGTGTTGTTCAGATGCTTGAGCAGGAATTTTTGCAGGTCGCGGGTTTCGGCGGTGAGGTAAATCATCTTGCCGCTGTTGGTGTCCAGCGGTTTTTCCGGCACGATAATATGCCGGAGCGCGGCGTGATTAGAATTCAGTTCCTGCTCCAGCCAGCCGTAATTAAGCGCGGCCAGCCGCAGCGCATCCTGGTCCCGCGCCACTTTCACGGCCATGTGCAGCGGCAGCTGGTTGAAGCCGTCGCGGTTGGTGGTGCAGAGGTCGAGGAACGGATGTCCTTTCAATTGGAACAAATAGCCATCGAAATGATTCGTCTCGTCTTTATCACCGATGGTGACGAAGTAAGATTTGTCCGTCACCGGGGTGAATTGCCAATACTCATTGGTGGCGCCTTTCTTGGCCCACTTTCCCGCCAGCCCGGCGTCAAACGTCAAATCCTTTACCGTGTAATACGGGTAAACCGACATGACCACGCAGCCCGCGAGCAGTCCAGCGCACAGAACAGCCATGGCCAGGCGGAAGCAGGATGTTTTCATGACGGATAAAACACTGGAAAACCCTTCCGGTTGCAACCCATTAAAAAATCCGGCGGGAAGCCGTCAGTAGGCGACGAGCGAGCGGATCGGAATGCCCGCGAGCTGGTTGCGGCCATTTAGGAATTTCAATTCAATGAGAAATCCGGCCTCGAGAATTTTCCCACCCAGCTTTTGCACGAGGGCGACGGCGGCGGCCGCCGTGCCGCCGGTGGCCAGCAGATCGTCAATCAACAGCACGCGCGCGCCGGGTTTGAGGGCGTCGGTGTGCATGGCCACGGTGGCGTGGCCGTATTCCAGCGCGTAGTCCTGCTCGATGGTTGTGAACGGCAGCTTGCCTTTTTTGCGGACGGGCACAAAACCGGCCTTCAACTTGGTGGCGGCGGCGGCGGCGAAGATGAAGCCGCGCGCGTCTATGCCCACCACGGCGTCAATGCTGCCGGGCGCAAACCTGGCCGTGAGCAGCTCGATCGCGCCGGCGAACAGCCGCGCGTCGCCGAGGACGGGCGTGATATCCTTGAACTGGATGCCGGGCTTGGGAAAATCCGGAACATTGCGGATGGCGGCTTCGATTTGGGATGGGGTGACAGTGGCGGGCATGATGAATTATTTGGCTTTTTCTTTTTCCAGCTTTTCGATCATCTTGCGCAGCTTGCGCAGCGCGAGGTTCTGGATCTGGCGGATGCGTTCGCGCGTGACGTTGAATTTTACCCCGACTTCCTCCAGAGTTTTTTCGTTGCCGCCATCCAGGCCGAAACGATAGCGGAGGATGGTCGCCTCGCGTTCGTCCAGATGCTTGACCATATCCTGCAACATTCCGGTGACGGTCTTGTCCTCGAGTTCGTCGTAGGGATTCTCGGCGCGTTCATCCTCGACCATTTCAGCGTAGCTGTTCGAATCGTCGTCACCCACCGGCGCGTCGAGCGAGGCGGGGCGGATGGAGGCGGTGCGCATCTGGCTGACGCGGGTGGCGGTGGTGCCCAATTCAGCGGCCAGCTCCTCGTCGGTTGGTTCGCGCCCAAATATTTCCTGCAGCTTCATCGACATCCGCCGCATCTTGGAAATCTTGTCCACCAGATGAACCGGCAGGCGGATCGTCTTGGACTGGTTGGCCAGCGCGCGCTTGATGGACTGCTTGATCCACCAGGAACCGTAGGTGGAAAGCTTGCCGCCCTTTTTGGGGTCAAAGCGTTCGACGGCTTTCATCAGGCCGATGTTGCCTTCGCTGATGAGGTCCAGCAGCGGCAGGCCAATGCCGTCGTAATCGCGGGCGATTTTCACGACGAGGCGGAGGTTGGCCTTGATCATGTGCTCGCGGGCTTTTTTGTCACCCTTCTTGATCCGCGCAGCCAGGACGATTTCCTCCTGAGGCGTCAGCAATTTCACCTGGCCAATCTCGCGGAGATAAAGCCGGATGGCGGAATCACCGTCATGCCGCTCGGCTTCGCGCCGGAGAAAGATCGTGGTGTCGCCCTCGGCGGGCTTGGCAATTGGCGCATCCACTGGAATCACCACCGGCGTGGCGGGTGGGGAAACAATTTTTGCGGTAGCAACCGGCTTGCTATTATTCCGCCGGATTGGAACCACTTTGCGTTTGATCTTTTTTGCTCCCATGAATAAAGAAATATTTAAGCCCCTGCCGCAAAGCTGCAAGCAAATTCAACACCGGTATAACCCGAACTACTTCGCCAGTTCCGCCCGCAGTTTGGCCGCGGTTTCGTTCAGCGCCTGGGGTAGGACGCCGGTATTGGCGATGACCGGCATGAAGTTCGTGTCGCCGTTCCAGCGCGGCACGATGTGGATGTGCAGATGTTCCACGATGCCCGCGCCGGCAACCTTGCCGAGATTGATGCCCACATTAAAGCCGTCCGGCTTCATCACCGCCTGGAGTGCGCTGACGCAGCGGCGCACAAGTTTCCAGAGGTCGTTGGTTTCCTCGTCCGTCAGCCCCTGCAAATCCGCGACTTCCTTGTAAGGCACGACCATCAGGTGGCCGCCGTTGTAAGGATAACGGTTGAGCAGCGCGAAGCAGGTGCGGTCGCGCGCGATGACGAAGTTCGCCTCGTCGTCTGACGATTGCGCTATGCTGGCGAACAATCCTTCCTTGAGTTCCGGCTTGCGCGCCAAAATGTATTCGATGCGCCACGGCGCGTGAAGTGAGTCCATGAACAGAAGCTACCGCGCCAAAATTACGGGAACAAACTTAAAATCGCCGCCGCCGCCCGTCCCGCCGCGCCGGGTTCGCCAAGCGACGCAATGATCTTGCCGAGCTGAGCCTTGATTTGCGTCCGGCGCGTTTCGTCCTGCAATAATTCCAGCGCCGCGCCCGCGAGATGCGCCGGCGTGGCGTCGTGCTGGATGAACTCCGGATAAACCGTCTCGCCCGCCAGCAGATTGGGCATGGTCAGCGACTTGACCGTCACGATGCGCTTGGCGATCTGGTAAGTGAGCCACGAAGTCTTGTAGAGCGTCACCGTCGGCACGCCGAAGAACGCGCACTCCATCGTCACTGTGCCCGTCGAAGCCAGCGCGACATCCGCTTCCGCCAGCGCCCACGGCAGTTCGCCAATTTGGATTTCCAGATTTGCGCCCAGTGATTTAGCGAGCGCCACCAAAGCCGGATTGGGCAAAACCATCTTTGCCTTGGCCGCCGGCAATTTTTCCTGGATCAGCTTCAACGCCTCCAGCATCACCGGCAGATGCCGCTGCAACTCGCTCTTGCGACTGCCGGGCAACAGGAGTATTTGCGATTTGCGATTTGCCGCCGGCGCGTCTTTCACTTCACTCGCAAATTGCAAATCGTCATTCGCAAATCTCCCGATCATCGGGTGGCCGACAAACTCCACGCGCAACGATGGCACACGCTTGGCATACCAATCCTTCTCGAACGGGAAGATGCTCAGGAGCAGATCATAATCCCGCGCCAGCTTGTCCGCGCGACCCGGCCGCGACGCCCAGACCTGCGGCGAGACGAACTGCACGATTTTAGGATTCCACTGGGAAAACGGATTTTCGCGCACATATTTTTTCACCGCCTGGCCGAAGCGCAGGTTGAACCCGCCGTAATCCACGCCGATGATCACGTCCGGCTTGCGCTCGATGGCCAGCGCCAGCAACTGGCTGAAGAGCCGCTTGAACTTCAGAAGTTTCTTCAGCACATCCGTGACGCCAATGACCGAGTGCTGCGTCAGATCAAACGTCAGGTCCACGCCCGCCGCAGCCATCTTCGGCCCGCCCGCACCGAAGAACTGCGGCGCGGCTGCATCCGGCGGCGACGCGGCTCGCAGCGCGGCCACCAGCTCCGCGGCGAGCAAATCCCCGCTCGCCTCGCCGGCGATGAGCATGAAAGTTTTCGGTTTCACCGGCGGCAGGATAACCCAAAGGGCAGGGGACGCGGAGTAAAATTTGCTTACGGCCGCCCCCGGCCGCGACGCCGTTTCAGATGGCCATGTGGGTGAGTGTGTCGCTCCATTCGGTGGCGCCGGTGCTGCCGCCGAAGAACTGCACGCGAAAATCATACACCGTACCCGGCATGAGATGGCGGACCACCACCACCCGGGTGTTGGGAAAATCGCCGCCGTCCTGCCACGGGCCGCCCGCCGTGCGGTATTGCGCCTTGATCGAACGGACATTCCGCTGCGCCTTGACCCGCAACTTCACCTGGGTGGAGGCCACATTGACGGCGCGGATGTTCGTGGGTTTGGTGAGTGGCGTTTGCGGCGAGTAACCGGCCTTGCGCAGTTCGAAGCCGCCCGCGCGGATGATGTCGGCATTGCCCAGCGCCACGCCTTCCACATGCCGCGCCAGCGTGTCCAGCAGATCCAGCAACGCGGCGCGCGCGGCATTTTTGGCCTGCGTCTGCGCCACGCCGCCTTGAAAAGCCGCGTTGAACTTGTTGGTGAAATCGTCAATGCCGGTTTGCAGCGCGGCCGGCGAAACGGGCAGGCCGGGAAACTGCCCGCTGTTTTTCACCAACGCGTCATGCACGCCCTGGGCAACCACTATAAGCGCGCCACCCGTGAGTTTCTTGAAGCCAAACGAAAGGTGATGTTTCATAGTCAATCCTATGGTTTTCGTTACCGCCCGTCGGGGAAGACCAGACAAGCTTCAGCGTCCGGCTGAAGAACTGGTCGTCCGGGGCATGACCCTGCTACACACCCGCTCGACAATAATTGCAATCGGAACTTATTGACCGCCTCAGCCAACCAACCGGTTAGCTACCGCAACCAACCGGTTGACTGACGTAACCAACTGGTTCATTGATACAACCAGGCGGTTTTATGACACAACCAAGTGGTTGCAAGCGGCAGAAACATCAATTCCCAGCCCAAAAGCATCTAAAAACGGGAAACAAAGGCTTTTCCCGACCATTTATCAGCCTCCAAGCGAGCCAGAAGCTTCTCTGCCCTGGATATTGGCACCGCTATGAACCATGCAGATGCCTAGAGGACGAGGCGCGACCTGTCTTCAGGGTGCAGAGAGCATGATAACTGCCTCATCGGCGAGGGGCGGGCAGGTCTTGGGTTTTATTCAAACCGGCGCCATTCCGAAACGGACAAACCGCTTGACTCATCAGGCAAAAGTGACATTAATCAATTCGCCCATGAAAAGATTGCTCGCCCTCTTGTTGCTGGCTTTCGCGTTCAACGTGTTGGTGCCGGACAGCGAGGCGGCGCAGCTCCAGGCGGTGGCCGGTCACAAAAAGCATCACAAGCGTCACCACCACCGGCATCATCATCACCATCACCATCATCACCGCAAGGTCACCGTCACGTAGCGGATTTCTGAACCAAAAACTTGGCCATGCGATATCACTGTTCTCTTTTGGCGGCCGTTGTCTTGTTGGCGGCGGCGGGCACACCGGCCATCGGCCTAACGGACGTTCCGGCGGCGGCGCAAAATGCCATCAATGCCCAGCTTGCCGGCGGGAAACTGGACGACATCGCCCAGACCAATGACGATGGCGAGATCGTCTTTGATGTCAGCTTCACCGCCCTGAACGGCGACGAACGCGATTTTACCGTGGCCGCCGACGGGACCTTGCTGAGCCTCGAGGTGAAGCTGGCCGAGACGCCGTTCGCCGTGCAAAGAGCCATCCGCGCGGAAGCCGCCGGCTGGGACTTGGAGAGCGTGGATAAAAACGTGGACCGCACCGAGATTTCCTACGAAGTGGAAGTGTCCCAGGGCGGCCAAAGCAAAAGTTTCACGGTCACCGAGGATGGCGACGTGCTGAGCCGGGTGATCGAGCTGACGAACGCCCCCGCCGCGGTGCGGCAGGCCATTCATACGAAATTTGCCGGCGCCGAAGTGCAATCCGTGGCGGTGTCTTTTGACGCGGATTACAACACCAACATGTATGACGTGGAGCTGACCACCGTGGAAGGCATCGGCAAATCCTTCCGCATCGCCACCGACGGGACAATGGTCAGCACGAAGGTGTTTCTGGAAGCCGTGACCCCGCGCGCCAGCAAAACCATCACGGAAAAGATTGCCGGCGGCAAAATCCTGCGGATTGACGAGACGCTGCTCCGCCGGCCCGGCGGCGCCCTGCCTTACGAAGTGCACGGCCGCAAGAACGGCAGGCCCTTTGACTTCAGCGTCGGCCGGCACGGCGGCTTCATGGGGATGGACGATTAAGCGCCGGAACCGCGCGCAAGGCTCGAACAGAGGAAAACCGCCGCCCACCTCACCGGCGATGAAGCATGAAGGTTATAGGTTTTATGATTTAGCTCGTCTGTCTTTCCAGGCGAAAGTTAGAAGCGCAATCAAAACGATTCCCGTGGCGATAACGCACAACGGCGCGAGGTAACGATCCAACGGCAGCGAACCGTGCATCGGCAGACGGAGTTGTGCGGAAATAATCTCGCCGTAGCCGCCCACGGAAGTGTGGGCGACGACGTAGCCGTAGCCGGTGATGGCCTGTGAAATGCCGGAGCTGGCCACGCGAAAAATCGGGATGCCGTATTCCGCCGCACGCACAGGCGCGACGCGGGAATGAATTTCATGTTGATGCTTGCCCCAATATTCCACATCCATCGTCGGGCAGATAATGAGCTGTGCACCTTGCCGCACCAGTTCGTCGGTGACACGTGTGTAGCTCAAGTCGTAGCAGATGCAGAAACCGATCTTGCCCCAAGGCGAATTCCAGACCTCCTGTTTGGGCGCGGGCAGTCCGTCCTTGAAAAACTGGATGGGCACGCTCTTGACCTGCTTAAACACGATGTTGCCGTTCGTGCCGACAACGAAGGCGGTGTTGTAATAATTATGATTATTGCCGACAGGGTCTTTGCCGCCGATGATAAGATAGCGGGAATGGTCGCGGCACCAGTTCTTTAGCGAATCGGGAACGCCACCGTCGAGCGTGTATTCGCTCAAGACAAAAATGGCGGCGTTGGTGTTTTTGGCGAGAGCCGTGTTCAGGATTTTGGGAATGACGGCTTCGGGTGGAAATTCCATCTGGACGCCGACGAGGGAAAGATTAGGGCGTAATTGGGTGCTAGTAGTCTTGGTTTTTACCTTTGCAAATGCTGGAAGAATTAAGGCTATAATAAGCGTCACAAAGAAAAGGGTGGAAATCGTCTGAAGCAAAGACAATTTGAGGAACCGCCAGTAAAAGGCCACAACGAAAAGTCCGAACACGAAAAAGCCAGCCCCATACATTCCAATTAATCCGCTTCCAATCGGCATTACATACCCAACATTCAGCCAAGAGAATTTCAAGAAGTAGAGTTCGCTGCGGAAGTATTCGATGCCCGTCCAGACAAACGGAATCAGCCATGCGGTTTTGACTTTGCCCCAGCGCCGCTTGCAGCCGCAGATAATCGCCGTGAACAGCCCAACCCAGAACGCCAGCACCAGCCACAGCACCACGGCGGCGGCACTGAAGATTCGCCAGAAGAAAAACAATTGCGGCGCGTAGCAGAGAAAGCCGGTCGCCAGACCGAAATAAAACGCACGGCGGACGTTCGGCTGGTTGGTTAGTTTAACCAGTCCGAAAGCATAACCGAAAATCAACAGGCCGGCGGCGGGATACTTGAGCGAAGTGTAGGCGACATGAAAGCAGGCCACTGCCAGCACCAGCCATAGGAGCGATTTTCCCCAACCGGCGGGTTTCTCGGTTTGCTTGACGTTCATTTTATCTGCAACCCTGCGCCATGGTGTCATGGCGATGAATTCTTATTTGATCTGCTGAATCTGGCGGGTGATCTCAAAGGCCAGGTCGAGTGCGCGCTTGGCGGATTCGCCGCTGACGACGGGCGTCTGCTTCTCGCGGACGCAGTTGACGAAGCTTTGCAGTTCGAGCTTGAGCGGCTCGTCCTTGGCGATGGGCACCGGCTCGCGCACGATCTTCTTGCCGGCAAATTCGCTGACGATGGCGGTGTCCTTGCCGATGCCCAGCTTGGCGGCCATGAGCTTCTTGAGAAAGGGCGTCTCCGCTTCGCCGTCGCGGGCGACGCGATAAATAAAACCTTCCTGCACGCGGTAATCGAGCGAGATGTAGCAGGGATGGGTCGGGCCGCTAAAGACGCGGATCTTGCGCATGCGCTCGGGGCTGACGCGACTGGCGGTGAGGTTGGCCACGCAGCCGTTGGCGAAGCGCAGCCGCACGTTGGCGATGTCCTCGCTCTTGCTCAACACGGGAATGCCCACGCCGTCAACGCTGGTAACGGGCGATTTCACGAACGCGAGCACGATGTCGAGGTCGTGGATCATCAAGTCCAGGACCACGCCGATGTCCGTGGAGCGGGCCGGGAAGGGCGAGAGCCGGTGGCATTCGATGAACTTGGGTTCGGTGGCGATGGTCTGGAGAAAATTGAACACGGGGTTGAACCGCTCGACGTGGCCGACTTGCAGGACGAGGTTGTTTTTCAGCGCAAGTTCGCACAGTTCGGCGGCCTGCTCGGAGTTGTCGGTCATCGGCTTCTCGACGAGGACGTGTTTGCCGGCGTCGAGCAGTTGTTTGGCGAGGTCGAAATGCGTGGTGGTGGGCGTGGCGATGTTCAGCGCGTCGCTGGCGGCGGCGGCTTCGGCGACGGAGGCAAAGACGTGGAGCTTGTGTTTGGCGGCGATGTTGCGGGCGGTTTCCGGGTGCGCGTCGTAGATGCCGGTGAGTTCAACCGCCCCGGCGGCGTGGAGTTCGGAATAGATACGGGCGTGATGTTGACCCAGCGACCCGGTGCCGAGAACGGCGACTTTGACTTTTGCCATGGACGGAGTGTGCCAGCGAATCGAGCGCCGGAAAATCAAAATTCTTAACGCAGAGACGCCAAGGGAATCTGAATTTGAATCCAGCCCGGGGCTGAAGGGGGTTTAGGGCAGCCACACTGCCCGCCAGAATTGCGCGGTGGCATGCGGCGCCGGGCTGTTGGTGAAGTAGTTGGTGAGGTTCAGCGTGCCGGCGGCGGGAATGTTGGTGCTGAAATCGGACCAGTTGAACAGGTTCGTCGAGACTTGGAGGACATAGGGGATGCCGGCTTGGCCTTGAAGTTGCAGGATGAACCGGCTGGGATTGATCCCCAGCGGCGACAACCGGGCCGGAGCGGGCACCAGCGAGAACACGGTGGCGGAGTAGGGGGCGAAGGCGTTGGTGAAATTGGTGGCGACAACGGAATAATTGGTTGTGATGTCCGGCGAACCGAGGCCGGTCCGGGCGGCATTGTCCTGGGGAATGCCGTAGGAATATACCGTGGCACTGGCCGCCGGGGTGAATCCGGCCACGGCCACCAGGCCGGTGATGACGTTGACCGGATCTTTGTTGATGGCGAGCAAAGTCACCGCGCCGTCCTGCCGGCGGACGGCGTAAGCGGCCAGCAAGTGGTAATCGCTGCCGGCGGAAACCACCGTGTCGCCCGGCTGCACCAACTTCTGCATGAGCCGCGTCGTGTAATAGGTCGGGAAATAATTTGTGCCCTCGGTGACGCCATAGGTGCCATACATCCGCCAGCCGTAGAGCGAGGAGCTGTTGTTGTTGGTTGCCAAGCCGCCCTCGTGGAGGTCCCACCAGAACAGGCCGTTGAATTCCGTCTGCATCATCTGCCCCAGGCTGTCGCACAAGAAAAGGCCGCTGACGAGACTGGTGGTTTGCTTGCCGGGACTGCCGGTGACGGAATTATTTTCCGTGCAGAGCAGTTCAACATTCGTGCCGGCGGTGCCGAGATAGTCGCTGAGCTGCTGGCGAAGGTTGCCGGCATCATTGACCCAGCCGATGGAGGATTGCAACAAGGCCGCGTCGTTCTCGCTGCCGGGATACTGCGGATAACGATGGTGCACGAGGAAGTCCGGCGTGACCCCAAGCGTCTTCAAGGTGGCGAGCAAGACGGGCGTCCAGCTGTTGTGCGCCAGCCCCGTGCGCGAATTGGTGGCTGGGTGCGTGGTGTAATTGGCGGAGCTGTCCTCGCCGGGCGTGACGACGACGCCGATCTTGATGGCGGGATCCACGGCTTTCATCAGCGCGATGTAGTCGCGGGCGCGCAAGGCATAGGTGTAGGGATCGTGCGGGAGCGAATTGCTGTCCGTTTCCCAGGTGCCATAAACTTCGTTGCCAATTTCCCAATACTTGAAGGCAAACGGCGCCGGGTGGCCGAGGCGGAGAAAGTTTCGGCCATCGTCCGTGCCGAGCGGCGTGGCGGCGCGCAAGGAGGCCCAGTAACCGGCGGTCTGCCAGTTGGTGCCGGCGGCATCGGTGCCGAGCGGTTGAGTGTTGGCGCTTGCCGCATTGGCGTAAGCGACCCACGCGGCGGCCTCGTTGGTGGATCCCGTGCCGTAATTGGCGGTGGCCATCACCTGCTGGACGTTGACGTTGGTGATGACGTGGATGAAATTCGCGAGGCTGGTGACCCATGTCCAAGTATTGGCAAGGGAACGGTCGGTGGCCCAATGATATTCGTCAGAAAGCGAGCCGCCGGGAATACGCAATGCCCTTGTGCCCATGGCGGAGAGCTGGTTTATCGTGTTCGGCGAATCCCACTCGTTGACCCACACGCCGCCATTGATGCCAAACCAGCGGGCATCCGCCGTGCGCACGGTCTGGCCAGGGTTCACCGTGAGATGCGCTTGCGCGGGCGTGACCGCGCTGACCAACTGGATGTCGTCGAGATAAAATGTCGGTTGAGCCGAACCGACGGCATCTTGAATGGCAAAACCGGAAAAGTTGGTGGCGTTTGCCACGCCCAGAAACGACAGCGGCACGACATATTGCTGCCAAAGATTCGGAGCGAGGATGTTCAAGGCATAGTGCGGAGCCTGCGCATTGTAGCCAGGGCCAAGATTGCCATATATCCACAACTGTTGTCCGCCGCCGGGGCCGCCGTTGATCCAAAAACTGACGCTGGCATAGGCGGAATTGGTCATCGGCGCGTGATACAGGAAGACCGCACCCCATTGATTGGTGATGGTGGCGTTGATGGAAGCACTACCGGAGTGGACTGGTGAGGGGTTGGAAAAACTTCTTGTCACCGAATAGCTGTAATCCAGCCAGTCATTCGCCAGGCTGTCGGAGTAGATGCTCAAATTCGTTTGCGCCGGACCAAGCATCGGCAACATCAGCCAGATGGCTGTGGCGATGGGGAAAATACGAATGGAATAAGGCATGGCTTCGAGTTCAACTCCGGAGCATTTCCAGTGAAACAAGGGTTTTCATAGCGGACACGACAAGCACTTGAAAGAATCTTGCCTAAATCCGGGAAAAAAGTCCAATGACTCAAAGCCTCGCCGCAAAACTTTCAACTTTCAACCGGCAACCTGCAACCGTTAGATTACCGCCGTGCCAATTTTGAGTTACATCCTGACCGCGCTCGGCGCGTATCTGCTCGGGTCGATTCCGTTCGGCTTTCTGATGGCCAAGGCCAAGGGCATAGACATCCGCAAGGTGGGCAGCGGCAACATCGGGGCGACGAACGCCCTGCGCGTGCTGGGCAAGCCGGCGGGGATCGCCGTATTGCTGCTGGATGTGGCGAAAGGCTATGCCGCCGTCTGGCTGTGCGCGGTGCTGGTAAAACAATTTTCCGCCAACACGGATTTGGAAACGCTGCGCGTCGTGGCCGGCATCTTCGCCGTGCTGGGCCATAATTACACCTGCTGGTTGAAGTTCAAAGGCGGCAAAGGCATCGCGACGACCGCGGGAGTTTATCTGGCACTGGCGCCGGTGCCGCTTGGCATCGCGCTGGCGGTTTTCATCCTAGTGATCGCGCTGACCCGATATGTTTCCGTCGGCTCCATCGCCGGTGCAATTGCGTTACCGGCGGCGGTTTGGGTGATGACGCCGCAAAACATCTTTCTGGGCATCGTCACGACGGCGCTGGGCGCGCTGGCGATCTACAAACACAAATCCAACATCCAACGGCTCCGGGCGCGAACGGAAAACCGCCTCGGCCAAAAGAAGGAAGCTAAATGAAAGTCACGATTCTGGGCGCGGGCGCGTGGGGCGCGGCGCTGGCAAAAGTCCTGCACGAGAACGGCCACGCGGTCACGCTCTGGGACATCAATGCGTCGCTGCTGGCCGAGCTTAAGCAAGGCCATAGCGAAAGGCTGCTGCCCGGCGTGAAATTGCCGGTGGGCTGGCACACGGATACGGATCTTGATGCCGCCGTGGCCGGGCGCGAAGTACTGGTGCTGGCGATCCCATCGCAATTTTTCGGCGACGTGGCGGAGCAGTTGAAAGGGCATCCCGGGATTTTTGTCAGCGTCACGAAGGGCATCGAGTTTGAAACCGGCGACACGATGAGCCGGATTTTGAGCCGGGTGACGACGGCGGATAAGATTGCCGCGCTGTCCGGGCCGAGCTTTGCGCGCGAGGTGGCGCTGGGCATCCCCACCACCATTGTCGGCGCAAGCGAGAGCGAAAGCACGGCCCGCACGGTGCAGGGGCTTTTTCACCGGCCGGAATTCCGCATCTATCGCAGCACGGACATCCTGGGCGTGGAATACGGCGGCGCATTGAAAAACGTCATCGCCATCGGCGCGGGCGTGGGCGACGGCCTCGGCTACGGCGACAACACCAAGGCCGGTCTCATTTCGCGCGCACTATCCGAAATGCGCCGGCTTGGCGTGGCGTGCGGCGCGAAGCCGGAAACTTTCAACGGCTTGAGCGGCGTCGGTGATCTGATGTTGACCTGTTTTTCCAAGCAGAGCCGAAACCGCGATCTGGGCGAGCGGCTTGGTCGCGGCGAAAGCATTGAACAGATCCAAGCATCGCATCCCAAGCTGGCGGAAGGTTATCCGACGGCGCGTTCGGCGCATCGGCTGGCGCGGGATAAGAATGTACCGACGCCGATCATTGACGAAGTTTACGCGATGCTCTACGAGGGGAAAAATCCAAAGCTGGCGGTGCGCGACCTAATTTCCCGGGCGTTCAAGGCCGAGGATTAACCTGCCGTCGGCTTGGACGGCGCGGTGCGGATGATTTCACGGTTCAACAACTGGAGAAATCGTGATTGCAACGAAGCGGTGGCGTCCGGCAATTGTTTCCGCTGTTGCAAATTAAATTCGAGCCACGTAACCCAAAGCGAGATACCTGCAATCACCGAAAGGCCGAGAAAGGTTTTTTCTACGTCATTCATCGGAAACATCTGGATGACCGCTGCCGCGCACACCACCAGCGGCAGATGCAGCGTAAACACCGCCAGCGAATGCCGGCCCCACAGAGCAGGCTGCTCCATCAGCCACGCCGGCGGGCGCGGGTTCCACGCCATCAGGAAAACTACCCACGCGGCGAAGTTCAGCAGCCGCAGCGGGCCAAGCGTCCATTTATCCATCCAAAAATAAACTTCGGAATCGATGGTAACGCCAGGCAGCGCGCCGTGTCGCGCGCATAATCCGATCAACACCAAGATTCCGGCAAAAGTGGCGATGACGGAACGGAATTTCTGAGAAACGATTTCGCCGCGCTGTGAAGTTTCGCCAAGCGCCACGCCGCAGAACCAGAGGAATTGCCACGCTAACAGGTTGAACGAGCCGCCGCGAATCGGCAGCAAGGCGTCCGGGGCAAAATGCGTCGCTGGAAATTGCGCGGCGAACCAGCCAAGGAACGAAATCGATAACACAATGCCCCAGCCGTGCCGCCGCGCCGCCGCAAAGGCCAGCGGTGTTGCCAGCAGCAGCACTACATACAACGGCAGGATGTCGAATAGCGGTGCCTGATGCAGCAGCAGCGGAATCAGCAGCAGGCTTTCCACCGGGTGTTGGAGAAAATCGTGGAAGTGATTGGCCAGCGGCGCAACCTGCCGCGCGTATAGCCAGGCGATGACGGCCACCGGCAGCAACACGGCCAGATGCACGATGTAAACCAGTTTGGCGCGATCCCAAACGCGCCGGGACATTTCCGTCCAGCCACTTTTAAGATAAGTCTTGCCATAAACCATGCCCGCGAGGCACGCGCTCAAGAAAATGAAGCCTTCCGCAGCACTGGTGAAACCGAACGGCTCCTGCAAGGCATGGGAGAGTGGCGACGGCACATGAACCCCGGCCATGATGACCAGAAACATTCCCCGCACAGCATCCAGCCGCATATCCCGCAATTTCATTTTAGGGTTCAATAATTCCTTGGTTTTGTAATTAGCAATTTAAATACTCTCCTTAACGCATCCTTTTTAATCTGGAAATCGGCCGGCGTCAAATAAAAAAGGGTAATACTGGGATTATACTCAGGAAATCGTGTCCCCAGATTTCGAGATGCACGCAGATTAATTATTAAAATCTAAGCCGACCCGCATGATTTGAGGATTAAATGGAGCCAGGTATTGAAGGTGAACATTTATGAAAATATTAACTGACTGGCTTTTGCCACTCGCTCATCGCCGAGCGCGTGCCGCAGTCGAGGCACTGAGTCAGATTGTAATTTGCGCCGCACTGCGGACAGGCGGCGTTGGTGGCGAAGGTGTCGAAGGCGTTGCCGCACTGGCCGCAGCGCCAGAGAGCGCCTAGCGGCGGCTCGGTTTTGCAGGAGGGGCAGGCAAAACCTTCGCGCCGGGGAATCTTGGCAAGTTTTTCGAGCGCCTGGGCCTGCTTCAAACCACCCCAGCAATTCATCAAAATGAACGCGGCCATGATGCCCATCCAGACAGAGCCGGCATAAAGCGCCAAGAGAATCAAACCAGCCACGCCGATGAAACCGATCACACTGGCAGCCATCAGGCTGTTCGCACGTCCAAAGAGAAACCACAGGAGTGAGCGCAGAATTTGTCCGCCGTCGAGCGGATACACCGGCATCAAATTGAAAACAAGCAACACGCCGTTGATGAGGGCGACATTTCTTAACAGCAGAAACGCATCGGGAAAGGCGTCCGGCCAGCCGTGGTTTTTGCCCCAGTAATAAAGTCCCAGCAAAATCGGAAACAGCGCCACGTTCACCAGCGGGCCCGCGGCGATGCTCCAGAGTTGCGCGCCGGCACGCTGCGGCGGGTTGACGTATGCCACGCCGCCGAGTGGCCAGAGGACGATAAGATTGGCCTGACCGCCGACCGAGCGGCACGCGAGTGCGTGGCCGAATTCATGCGTCAGCACGATGAGGAACAACGACAAGATTTCCAACGCGCTCCAGCCATAATTGGAATAGGCATGCGGGCGGCTGGTGAAATAGATGAACGCCACAAACCACGCCCAGTGGAGATACACGTCAATCCCCAGCAGCCGGAACAATTTTACCGAACCTTTGCGCGTCGGCATCAGAGCGCTCCCTTGATGAGCTTGAGCAGTTCCGCGTGTGAATCGACGGCCTTGAACTGCGGAAATTCCTGCTTCACGTTTTCCGGTGCATGGATGAGGAAGCCGACGTTCGCCTCACCGAGCATCGCGGTGTCGTTGTAGGAATCGCCGGCGGAGATGACGTGATAATTCAGCGACTTGAGCGCGGCGACGGATTTTTGTTTTTGATTGGGCTGGCGCAATTGATAGCCGGCAATGCGGTCGTTCTCAACGACGAGACGATGGCAAAAGAGCGTCGGCCAGTTTAATTTTTTCAACAGCGGCTGCGCGAACTGCTCGAAGGTGTCGGACAAAATGATGACCTGCACCAGCGAGCGCAGCTCATCGAGAAATTCCCTGCCGCCGGGCAGCGGATTCAAGGTGCCGATGACTTCCTGGATGTGCGAGAGTTTGATGCCATGGCGATCGAGGATGCCGATGCGATAATTCATCAGCTTGTCGTAATCCGGCTCGTCGCGCGTGGTGCGACGAAGTTCCGGAATCCTGGTTTTCTCCGCGACGGCGATCCAGATTTCCGGCGTAAGCACGCCTTCCATGTCCAAAGTGACGATTGCTTGTTTCATCGGCGCGGAGTTTTTCAAAATGCGGCGAAGCTGTCCAGCTTGGCGAAACTTATTCCAATTCGGGATGTTCCGCGAGCAGATGGTTTAATTGCTTTTGTGCGTCGGCAAAATCCGGTTTCAACCGCAGCGCGGTGCGGTAATGCGCCGCCGCCCCGGTGAAATGACCAAGGTTGGCGAGGGCGCTGGCGTAGTTGACGTGTGCCGGCGCAAAATCGGGCCGGATGGCCAAAGAAAGACCAAAACATTTCGCGGAGTTCAGCCAGCTTGCGTGCTGGCCAAAATAAACTCCGAGGTTAAACTGGATATCGGGATTGAACGGTTCCAGCGCGGCGGCGGCTTGAAGATGTTCCAGCGCCTCGGCGGTCCGGCCGAACGACAGCAGGCTGATGGCGTAGTTGAACTGGCTTTGCGGATAACGCGGTTCAGCCTCGACGGCGGCGCGATACAGCAGGAGCGCCCGCACCGCATCGCCGGATTTTTCATACGCCTTGCCGAGGCAGTTCGCCGCGATGTAGTTGTCCGGCGACACTTCCAGCGCCCGCCGGAATAGCGCGACGTTGTCGCGCCAGTAGGAAATTTGAATGGTTGTGGCCAGCAAACACCCGGTCAGCGCACCGCCAGCCAGCGTCAGGACAATCGCTTTTCTTTCCGGCTCCGACTCAATGAATTCCGCCGCCGCCCAAGCCAGCGCGATGAATAAACCGAGGCTGGGAATATATGAATAACGGTCGGCCATAAACTGTGCGCCGACTTGCACCAGTCCGATGGTCGGCACCAACGTGCCCAGAAACCAAAACCAGCCGATGACGAGATAGGGCTGCCGTCGCCAGCGGCAAAGACACAGCATCGTCCAGGCAATCAGCATCGCCACCGCGCCTAGGGCAAAAGCAATCGACCAGTGTTTTGGGTGTGAATAAACAATTCCCAGATCGGTCGGCCAGAAGGTTTTGGCGACGTAACAGACATAAGCGATGACGGCGTTGGCAAGCCGCTCGATTATCGGCGTCTTCCATTCCGCACCCGCACCCGTCTGCACCAGATAAGTTACCGCGCTGCCCGCAATCGTGAGAACAAAGAACGGGATTTTTTCCAGCAGTAACATTTTAATATTTGCAAGTTGCCGTTTGCCATTTGCCATTCGGCCGAGCGGCCAAAAATCCAACAACAGCAAAACGAACGGCAAGGTGACCACCATGGGTTTGCTCATCAATCCGCACGCAAACAAAAGCAGCGTCAGCGCATAAAAAGCTTTTGATTTCAGGCTGAGGACTTTGGACAGATCAACGAATCGCACATAGGCAATGAGCGTGAGCAGGAAGAAAAATGTGCTCAGCGTGTCCTTTCGTTCGGACGCCCAGGCCACGGATTCCACGTGCAGCGGATGCCAAGCGAAAAACGCCGCCACAAATGCGCTACGCCAGACCGCCCCAGTGGCACCGCGCATAAAAACAAAGACCAGCAGCGTGTTGGCGACGTGGAAAAGCAGATTGATTAAGTGATGTCCGCCGGGCTCGGTACCAAACAGCGTGCAGTCGAGCTGATGCGAAAGCCAGGTGAGCGGATGCCAGTTGGCCGCCTCGCCGTTGGCGAAGGCCCAGAAAAAGTTTTCCCAGCTCAAACCTGTGGTGACATGGTGATTGCTGGTTACGTATCCTTCGTCGTCATAAAGAATGAAGGGATGGCTGGTGATCGGCCAGTAAAGCGCAGCGGTGCCCAGCGCCAGCACCAGACAGATGAGCGCGAAGCGTCGGGCGGATTGAATGGGGACGGTTTGATGCACGCGCGGCGAGTTTTCCAAACTCAAACCACCATGTCGAGCGCACAAGCCGGCGACCGGGAATTATCAGGCAAAACTATAATCGTAGGGTTTGCGCATTTCCCGGGCGATATGTTTATTGGCTTCGGCCGCGCCGTCGCCGGTGAAGATTTCCTTTTCCGGATTCCACTGCAATTTGAGTCCCGTGCGCAATGCGATGATAATCAGGTGCCCGATGCAGGCCGAGCGATGGCCGGTTTCCACACTCGCAATCGGATCCTTGCGGGAACGCAGGCAGTCGAAAAAGTTGCCCATGTGGTTCTTGCTGACTTCCAGTTTGACCGCGCTGTCCGGCAGCGGGGTGAGGAGCAGATGTTTATCGCTGGCAGTGATTTCATTGCGGTTCACCCAAATCCAACCGTCCGTGCCGACAAACTTGATGCCGTTGCGCTGACCATTTTCGTTGATGACCGCCCCAAACGGACTGTCATCCAGCGTGGTTTTGATGTTTTGGATCACGCCGTTCGCCCAGGTAAGCGTCGCTTCAAATTCGCTGGGCGTGGTGTAGCCGTTGGGGAGCGGCGGCGTCACGACGCGGGCCTCAATGCCAGTCGGACCGTCAAGGCCAATGGCCCAGCGGGCGATGTCGTTGTGATGCGCGCCCCAATCCGTCACCGGGCCGCCGGCATAATCGAACCACCAACGGAAGGTCTTGTGGCAGCGCTCGGCGTAATATGGCGCGTCGGGCGACTGGCCAAGCCAGAAATCGTAATTCATTTCGGCGGGAACCGGAACTTTGGCAAAATCGTTTCCGCGAATGCCCGCCGGGACAAACACGTTGACCTCTTTGAGCCTGCCGAGGCGGCCGTTGCGAACCAGTTCGCACGCGAGATGAAAGCTGGTGCTGCTGCGCTGCTGCGTGCCGGTCTGGAATACAATTTTATTTTGGCGCACCGCTTGGATGACATGGCGGCCCTCATCAATCGTCAGCGTCAACGGCTTTTCGCCATAGACATCTTTCCCGGCCTTGGCGGCGGCGATGTTCACCAGCGTGTGCCAATGGTCGGGCGTGCCTTGAAGGATTGCGTGAACATCTTTGCGCTCCAGCAGCTTTCGGAAATCGCCATACTTTGCCGGCGTTTTGCCGTTTTTTGAAAATTTCTGAACGGCGGCATCCGCATGCTTCTGATCGACGTCGCACACGGCAACGATGTCGCCATAACGCGACGCATTGGCAGCGTCGCCTGTGCCCATGCCGCCGCAGCCAACCAGCGCGAGGCCGGGACGACTATTTAAACTCGCCGAAGGGACTGCCTGCTTGGCGGCTTCCTGTGCGGCGAGTTCGCGCTGCACAAACCACAACGGCAAACCCGTGGCGGCGGCAGCTAGCGTGCACCTGTGGAGAAATGAACGGCGGGTAATGTGAAAATTGGGCATGCCGGATTGAACACGCAAACACCGGCATCGTTCAAGTTGAAAATCAAAATGAAACGAATTCGCGGTGCCGCTGCTGGAACCGACAGCTCTTCGTGTAACCAACACTGCGGGCCAGGGCGACCGCTTCGGTGAAATTCATGCCGACTTCCCCCGGCGCGTGCGCGTCCGAACCTAACGTGATCGGCACATTCTTTTGAAAGGCGAGCTGGAGCAGGGAACGGCAGGGATAAATCTCTTTGCAATCCTTCCGCAGGCCGGCGGTGTTCAGTTCCATGGCGCAACCGGCTTTGGCCGCCGCGTCGAGGAATTTCTCGTAGAGCGATGTGCAATCCTGCTGCGGGCGGATGCCGAATTTCTTTGGCAAATCCGCGTGCCCGATGATTTCAAACAGTCCGGATGACGCCGCCAGCGTCAGCCGGTCGAAATACGCCTGCCACACGGTAAACGGGTCGCGCTTTTTCCATTCGGACAGTTTGGCGGGATTGTCGATGTCCCACGACTCGGAAACGTAATGCACGGAACCGATGAAATAATCCCACGGATGCCGCGCAGCCAGTTTGCGAATCCAATCCTCCTGGCCGGGCAAGTAATCCACCTCCAGCGCCAGGCGTATGGTTAGCTGCGGAAATTCCCGCTGCGCGAGCCGCACCTTGGCGACGTATTCGTCCAGCTGCCGGTCAAGCATCCGCCAATCATCAAAATCGTCGCGCGGCATCGGCGAATGGTCAGAGAAGCCGATTTCCGTCAGGCCGATTTCCACCGCGCGGCGCGCATAATCCACCGGCTCGCCGGCGGCGTGCCGGCAGAGTGGCGTGTGCATATGCAGATCGGCGGGCAAAGACATGGTTCTAGTTTCAGGTTTCAGGTTTTAAGTTTCAAGCTTTACCGCAGGCGGGGAAAGTGATTCATTCACCAAAACCCATCGGAAGGAAACATTATGATAACCAAATGTCCATGCCTGCAATGTGGCGGTTCGATTCAATTCGAGGCAAACGACCTGGCCGAGGACAACCGGCGGATTCCCTGTCCGCATTGCAAGCAGGAAACCAGCCTGTTCATTCCCATTCACAATCAAACGAATGAAATGGTGATCCGCAGCCAGGGCGACACTTTGGAGCTTGCGAATGACAAGGTGATCATCCGCCGCCTGGGACCCACCGGCACGATGCCCGGCGGAGCGAATGGCGACCGCGTCATTGACATTGGAGCCCTGACCGGCATCCAGATGAAGCCCGCCAGTACGGTGAGTGGATATATTTTCTTTTCCCATGCCGAGAGCGAACCGTTTACCGGCGGGATTTCCGAGGCCACCCAGGAACCGGACGCGTTTATCTTCGGGCAGGAGTTAAATGAAGAACTGGCAAATTTTAAGTGGAAGGTGGAACAGTTGATGCACGAATTCAAAAAACACGCCGCCACCCATCAGCCCAAAGGCACTTTCGTGGATGAACTACGCTCGCTCGCGGAACTCAAGCAGCAAGGCTTGCTGACGGCGGAAGAGTTTGAAGCCGCCAAGAAAAAGCTTTTGTCCTAGCAGACCAAATCCAAGCACATCATTCGCATCTGCCGGAAACACTCCATGAATACCAGCTCCTTCCGTTTTTGTAATCACCTGAGGCTCATACTGTGCCTCACCAGCATCTTATCCAGCTGCACGTTTACCGTCTTGGCGCAAAACAATTTCCAAGGCGAAGTCTATTCCGTTGCCGCTTATGTCTGGCCTTCCTGCCATGACGAGCCCATGAGCCGCGAGGCGCTTTGGGGCGATGGAGCAGGGGAATGGCAAATCATCAAGAAAGGCACGCCCCGGTTTGAGGGGCATTACCAGCCGCGAATCCCTTTGTGGGGTTACGCCCAGGACAACGATCCCATCGCCTGGGAAAAGAAAATCAACGCCGCCACCGACCACGGCGTGAATGTCTTCATCTTCGACTGGTATTGGTATGGCGGGAAACCCTTTCTGGAAGAAGCCGTGGACAAGGGCTTTCTCCAAGCCAAAAACAACGGCAAGGCGAAATTCTACCTCATGTGGGCCAACCACGATGCCGATGGCCACCTGTGGAATCCCTACCAATACACCAACCGCACGGTCCTCTGGCCGGGCGCCGCCGACTGGCCCAACTTCAAACTCGTCGTGGACCGCGTCATCAACCAATACTTCAAGCACCCCTCCTATTTTAAGATTGATGGCCAGCCGGTGTTCTCGATTTACAGCCTGACCGACCTCGTCAAAGGCTTTACCAACATCACCGAAACCCGCAAGGCGCTGGATTACTTCCGCGAGGAAGTCAAGAAAGCCGGATTCCCCGGCCTCCACCTGCAGGGCATCGGCCACGGCATGGAAACCCCGTTTCTTCTGGGCGGCAAAGACGGCGGCAGATTGACCGAAGGCCGCAGCGTCAACCAGATCGTCTCCGACCTCGGCTTGGACAGTGTCACCATGTATAACTGGTGCGCCTCCTCCGGCCTGCAGGATTATCTCCGCTACGGAGAACGGGCGGTGTCCCTGCGGAGCAAATGGGATGCGACCTTGAAAGTCCCGTTTTTCCCCTGCACCTCGGTCGGCTGGGACAACTCGCCCCGCCTGCTCGACGCGGGCAAGGAATCCATCATCCATCTGCACAGCACACCCGCCAGCTTTGCCGCTTATCTCCAGAAGGCCAAAGACTATGCCGACCAGCATCCCCAACAGAAAAAGTTGATCATCATCAACGCCTGGAACGAATGGGTGGAAGGCAGCTACCTGGAACCGGACATGCTCTGGGGCTACGGCTATCTGGAAGCGGTGAAGAAAGTCATGACCGGGACCTACGACAAATAAGCTGCCGCGCCGCCGGCGCTGAAAAATGACGGAATAATATTCTTAGCAATCTGCATCGCGCGTTGCGAAAAAAGTAAAATGCCTTACGAATAAGAGAGAGTAAGCCGCTCTATACCAAGCAATTCACGTTCTCTGTCAGTTGCCCCGCAGTATCCAGCGCGGCCTTGGCATGTAACTTGGCAGAAACAATGTATGCGGCTGACGGTCCACGTATGTTTCGCTACAATTTTTATCCTCGACCGTTCTAAAGAATAAAATTTAGATTCCCCACGATTTGAGCATGGTAGGCCACTCGGCTTGAGCCCGTGCAACCCAATCTGGAATTTTGCCCAGCCGGAGCGCTAATTGTGCTTCCCAAAGTGAATCCGGGATTACAGGTGTTCTCAAGCTCTCCACTATCTCGCAAGTGTTCGTTTTGAAAGTCGTGGGCGAACCATGCCAGCCGATGACCAGCGGCTTCACCTCGCGCCCCCATCCTTTATCGGTGAGCCAAAACGAATAATTGGGCAGCGGTTGCCCCACCTGCATAAAATTCCAGTAGAGTAGATTACCCAGATGGTTGGGCAGATTTTGCAAAGCTCCGCCTTCGCGTGCATAAAGGAGGCCGCCGATACAATCGTCATACAAAGTCCCCCACGGCTGACTGGCATGTAGCTCCGCAGAGGTCCTTTCAGTCCAGCGCACGCGCCAGAAGACATTGGCGATACTTCCACTGTTCACACCTGGACCATGCCATTCGGGTGATTTCACCTCGATCAACCCGGCCCATATCGCTGTGGATTTTCCAATGCTACAGGTGCTATGTCCGCCATTCCCTTCGATGGCAATTTCCATAACGGTGTCACGCAATCCCTGAACCATTTGGATCGGTGAATTGAAGTCGGTAAACCGACAGCGGCGCACCCAGGAATCGACCACCCGCCCCAGCCGCAGACAGGTGAACCCGCCATCATCCATCCAGGAGCGGTGATGCACAAAGCTGCCATGCCAGTTTCCGACAAAATGGATGTCCTCCACGCCACAACGGGCCAGCGCGCCATATCGTTCAACCGTCACATTCCAGGCCGCCTTCAATGGCAGATAAACACATTCACGCAGGCGGACTGTGTTGGCTTGCACCGACAACACCTGATGGCGTTCCTGAAAGTTAATGCCCTCCTTAGTGATATACGTCCAAGTTGGTTCAGGATTGTAGCCCTCCATGAAAGTGCTGACGGCAGCGGTGGATTTCAAATTCAGTAAAATCAGATCACCTGCCCGAATAGTTGAAGCATCTTGCACCTGAATGGTGAAAGTTCCGGGACGCGTATCGGCAGCCAGCACCGTAAATTTCTTGTCTCCAAGAGCTGATTGCCAACGAAACAGCGGCGCACCGGCTTCCAATGATGACGATGGGTTTACGGGGGTCATGGGCGAATTATACCGAATCACAGTTCCACCAGGACCAGCACCTTCGCCTTTGATTACCACATCCGAGCGAGAGATTATGATGCTCTCGTTGTCATCGCCCGTCGTATGGGCGATATATTGGCCTTTTGGGAAGAAAACTACGCCACCATTGACGGAAGCGGCGGCGATGGCTTTACGGATAGCTGCCTTGGCGCTTTTCGGGCTGTTGGGAACGGCTCCGTAATCCGTTACTCGAAACACCGGACCGGCAGGTTCTGGAATGGCTTGCTCGCCCGCCGCATAACCCGCATACGAAAAATCTGGAAATGGCAGTGCGGCCCCCTTGTTGCGGGCATCAAGCCATTTCTGCCATGACGGAGATTCGGCGCCATTGACAACCAGTGAAATGAATATGAAGACCGCAAAAAAACCAAAGGAATAGAACCGGGAAATAGTTTTGATGTCCGATATCTGTCGCTGGATTCTGCTCAAGTAGGTTTTTTTGGGGTTGTTCATTGGTAACGGCAACTATAACACTCCATTTATCATTGTAGCGTCAATTCCTTTAATGCTCTGATTCCGATTTTCATGTTCCGAGGACACATTTTGAAACATTGTTGGACCTTTGAGCCGGACTTATTCCGAAATCCACTGCCTCTTTTACCGAGGCAATGGCGCTGAACGGAGAAAGGCCAAGAAACAGGCAAATCACAAGTAAAAAGGTGGCACTAAAATGAGTGGTTTTTAGCATAGCTTTTGGTTTGCGGGGTTATTGATGAGAGTATTGCAGCTGAAACATGTGTTTTGAGACGATGAAGCTAGATTTTTCAAACCACAAACAAACTTGGATCAAAGAGGTTCTGAAAGGATCGTTTTTGTTTTACCATTGACCTGGAGTTTTACCACACGTGGTTCTGGCGAAGTGATGCGATAGTGGGTTACTTTGCCCTCGCTCCACTCGATATCCACGGTGAAATTGCCGCGGGCACGCAGACCTTTGACACGGCCCGATGGCCATGCTTTTGGCAGGGCGGGCAGCAAATGAATTTCATCAAGGTGGCTTTGCAGTAACATTTCGCAAATGCCAGCGGTATAACCAAAATTGCCGTCGACTAGGAATGGCGGATTGGTGTCAAAAAGATTGGGCAGAATGCGGTTCCTGATGAGGGCGGTGACGAGGGTGTAAGCACGATCCCCATCCTGCAAACGAGCCCAGAGATTGATCTTGTTGGCGATGCTCCATCCTTCGGCTATATCGCCTCGAGCCTTGAGCGAAACCCTGGCGGCTTCGGCGAGCTCGGGCGTCTTTTGAATCGAAATCTGGCGTCCAGGATAAAGCGCCACCAAGTGCGACAAATGACGATGCTTGTTTTCAGGAGTATCCAGTCGGCCTTCTTTCTCGGCCCAGCGCTGAGCTTCTTCGATAAATTGCTTGTGTTCAGGTGGATCGAGAGGCCCGTCCCTCTTGTCGGAAATCTGACCTTTGAGTTCTTCCTGCCATTCCAGCAATTGCCCCCAACTGCCGATTTTTGGTGAAAGGAGGTGGGCTTTTTTCTCGACCAGGATCTTTCTGAACTCGGCATCCACGCCAAGGATGGTTGATGCTTCAATGGTGTTGTTAAAAATATCCCAGACCAGCTGCTGATCGTAGGCGATTCCCTCTTGTTTGGGGCCATGTTCAGGAGAAAACCCTTCGGGGGTGACCAGGGTGCCATCAGGTTTGGCAATAAGGCTGGCCACCCAATATTCGCACACTTCCCTCATAGCCGGGTATGCCCGATTACGCAGATATTCTTTGTCGCCGGTATATCGGTAATGGTCGTAGCTATTTTGGAGGAGCAAGGCGCTGTCGCCAGGAATCCACGCCCAGGTCGAGCCTCCGAATAGACCGCTCTCGGCCTTAATGAGCCACCCCGGTTTATTAAAGGTCTTGAGCGTGTCGGTAATTCGTGGGCCACGAATCGACTCAATCCATTCGGCATACGGCTCGAAACATTCTGAAAGGTTGGCCAAATCCGTCGGCCAGTAGTTCATTTGAAAGTCGATGTCGGTATGGTAATCGCAACGGCAATACGGATTATTGGAGTTATTCCATTTGCCTTGTAAATTGGCAGGCAACCCTCCTTGCCGCGATGACGCAATGGTCATGTAACGGCCATATTGAAAAAGCAGAGTCTCCAGTTGCGGGTCGCGTTCCTTGTTTTTTTTGAAGTTCTTCAGACGGACATCGGTGGGCAGATCTGCTGCGGGACTGCTGCCGAAGTCGAGACTCACTCGATTAAATAAAATTTGATAATCACGAAGATGCTCGGCCAGCAGGTCGTCGTAGCTGCGCTTTGCCGCCGCCTCGATTCGCGATGTGACTTTCACATGAGGCGCTTTCCCTTGCCAGTGTTTAGTGTGATCCTGTAGGAAATCGGTACCTGCCGAGAGAAATAGGGTAATGGTAGTGGCGTTTGAAAATACGATTATACTCCCGTCGATTTTCACTGAGCCGCCCTCGTTCTTTACCAACACCTGCGCCTCGTAGTTCAGGGCAATGGCATACGGGGGCTGGTCTTTTGCCGCGGATCCACCCTTGTAGGTGTAGCCTTTCAGCGAGCCTAAGGAGGTGATAGTATTGTTATCGGCTGTGATTTTTCCGTTGTGCATGTCGGTGAGCGTCACGGCACCGGTCAACGCGCCCGGTTTATCCGACGTAAACCGAAACACCATCACCTTGGCGGGATAGCTCGCAAAGGCCTCGCGCCGATAGGTTACGCCACCGCTTTCATACGTGACGGTATGCTTACCGCGTTCGAGATCGAGTGCGCGCTGGTAATTCGTTCCGGAGGCCTGCGCGAATTCGACAAACACATCGCCAAATGCCTGATAAGCCCCCGTCTCCTGTTCATCGCCAATCCATAGACTTTCTTCGTTAAATTGGATGTGTTCTTTGTTCATCCCACCGAAAATCATGGCGCCAAGTTGCCCATTTCCGATGGGCAACGCCTCGATCATCCAATCCGATGCCGGTTGCTGATACCAGAGCGTCAATGAAGCTGGATTGGCATGAAGTTCAGGCTTCAGCGAAAGCGTCGCCAGCAGCAGGAATGAGAAGAGTGTTTTGTTCATACAATGGTTTGAATTGCCGACTCATCACTATTCCCTTCGGCGAGAACGGCTGAAACGGCCTAAATGCAATTTTATTTTGCTTGTCGCAGCTGGACATTTATGGCTGGGATTTCCCATTTGGTTTGTTGCCCACGACCAGAGTGAGCTGCTTTTCAGAATTTTGACTTTCCTCAGCATTTGTTGCAAGCACATGCTGCCGGCGTAAACTCCTTAAGCCTTCATCGGTTGCGGGAGGGGAACCCGCAGCGCCCGCCGGGCAGGCGGTGCCTGCACCCACCGGTTAACTTCTGCCGACTCCCATCTGCCAGCTTCTGCTTCGTTTGACCGGCTTTGATGAGCGCATCCATTTCCGCTTTCAGTTGTGTCCACCAGCGGCGCACGAGCGGGGGCAGTTCCGCCGCCGGCACAAACCGGCCGCCGGCCTGTTCGCAGACATAATCCAGCAGCCGCCGGTCGCCGGTGAGCTGGTGCAGCGCCACGAGGCGATCCAGCGGGTTGAGTTCGCCGCTGTTGGGCTTGCCGCTGGGTTCCTGCCATTTGTTGATCAGCGAATGCGAGAGGCGCAAGGCTTGCGCGATTTTTTTGCAGCCGAGCGGTTGGAAGACAATGTGCAATAGTTCATGGGAGGTCATAATCCGGCCTTTCTGTTTTAGTGGTTAAACTGACTTTCACCCTTCCATTTTGCACCGGGGGGTTGGACATAGGCTGTCCAACCTGAAAATAATCCAAAAATCACGGTTTTTTGCCTAAAGCCTTACATCAGAAGCGGTTTGCTTAATTGTCTGTCTCGTCCGCAGGGTTGCAAACAGAGTTTTCAAGACTGTTTTTAAGGTTTTCATCCTTGTTCCCGATGTTTTCATGCTTGCGGACGTTGCCGGATTTCATGTTTTCGGCGTCCGCATTCTTGCGCATGAGGCGGGATTAAATGCTTTCGTTGTCCGCATCCATGCGCTCGAAGTGGGATTACCTGTTTTGGTTGTGCGCAAACATGCGGATGAAGGAGGTTTAAATGATTTCGCTGCCCGCAGTCCTGCGCACGATGCGGGATGACATGTTTTCGCTGTGCGCAAAGATGCGGACAAGGCGGACATCGTTGCAAACCTTGTCCGCAAGTGGCTACGAATTTAGTCCTGATTCGTAGTAGGCACGGACGAGGCGGTGGCGGTTAAATGCCAGCAAGTTCACCGGCCGTGGCCGGTGGCCGAACCAAACTGAAACCAAAGGCGAAGACATGGCGAATTATGACACCGCCGGAGTGACGTATGACAGCGGGCTGACCTATGACGCCGCGCCCTTGCCGCAAACCTACAAACGTATGGCCAAAATAAAAGTGAAATTAAATCTTCGGGAAAAGTCGGACAGCGACCTGCTGGAGTTCGCCCTGCAGCATGAAACGGCGATGACAGGCAACGCCAACTTCACCACGCCGCTGCCGGCGGTGACGGAGTTCACGTCGTTGCGGGCGGCGTACGCCACGGCGCTGGCAAATTTCAACACCGCGCAGCAGGCGGCCAAGCAGGCCACCACCGAGAAGGACGTGGCGCGGGCGGCCCTGGAAGATGTGCTGACCCGGCGCGGCAATTACGTGGAACTCACGGCGGCGGGCAAACCGGCGGTGGTGGAAAGCGCGGGTTTCGGCGTGAAGGCGTCCAAAACCCCGCCGGGGATTCCGGCCAAGGTGGGCAACCTGTCCATCACGGCGGGCGACAACGCGGGCGAACTGGATCTGCATTGGGACCCGGCCGACGGCGCGCGGACTTACGACATCCAAACCAGCCCCGACCCGATGACGGCAACGAGCTGGACGGCGCAGCCGAGCGAGACTAAATCGAAGGCGGCTCTCCTGGGCCTGACCAGCGGCGCGAAAGTCTGGGCGCGGGTGCGCGGCATCGGCCCCGGCGGCACCGGCGCATGGAGCGACGTGGCGACCAAGATTGTGCCCTGAAACCCGGCGTGAGGCGTTGGGCGCGGGGCACGAGATGTTTTGCCCCCAGCCCAAAGCCTCGTGCCTCAAGTCAAATTTGTTATGCCTTACGATCCTTCCTTGCCCGTGGACCATTCGTCGATTGTGGCGGCGGAATTGCGCAACCAGTTCAACGGCCTGAAAGACTTCATTGATGCGCAGGCGGCGGTAATTGCCGCGCAACAGCAGCAACTCGACGCCAAGCAACAACAGCTCGACACACAGTCATCCCAAATCAGCGCACTACAGACTCAAAACACCGCGCAACAGACGCAGCTTGATGCGCAAGCATGGCTGCTGAACCAGCTCAACGTCCCGAAGTTGAATCATGATAACGAGGGCGCGTGGTCGGTGGGATATATCGGAACACTACCAGCCCTCTGGCAGGTGTGGACACGTTCGGACCTCAATACGGATTGGAGCAACACGGCGGCGTATGCCCCGGCGAATTTTCCGGTGAATGACATCGGCCTGATGCCCCCGGGCGCGCAATGGTGGCAGATCTATGTTTGCGGTTCGGACGGCAGCACCAACATCACGCCATCCAGCAACACCGTCTCCATGGGCCCCGTCCCCTCGCCATAGGAGATGGCAGATGGAAGTTGGGTCTGCCCCTGCGGACGGACGGATTCACAGTTGTGGCGATTCGTGGCCATTGTTAGTCTCTGAAACATAGATAACGCCATGAACACACCAAAAATCAAAGGCATACACGTTCTTATTTCTTGGCTCATTTTTACTTTGGCCACGACCTTTTGGCACATAGCTTTTGCTGACGTTTTAGAAGTGACCGGTCTTTCCAGAGACCAGGGCACAAAGATGCAGCATGCCCTTGTGCTATCAGCAATTAATTTGGTTTCTTTGATTGTCTCCTACTTCATATACAAGTTTGTTGTGGCGAGGCTTGTTTTACCAAAGATTTCATTTCAAGATGATTCAGCATCATCAAAACCAGTTGCCTAACCCCCCAATTCACCGAAGCCAATGCCTGATGCCAGACGTTGGCAGTCGGCTAAGACCGCTATCGCCATTTCCGTTGCGAGTCAGTAGTTTCTAATCTTCTTCGATAGCTACATTTTATGAGAATACATCATTTTATTAAGACTGCTGCTCTAATGGCCATCGTTTTAATGAGCCGTTCAAATGGTTCAAGTCAAACGTATCTGGAATCAAAAGTGGCTGGTCCGATATTTCTCCTCTCCAGTGATGATTATGAAACTCGGTTTAAGGCTGGAGACGCGCTCTGTAAACTTGGCACCAACGCCGCCCTGGCCATCCCTGCAATCATGCGGCTGCTAGAAACCAAACCGGACAAGTTTCATGATGTCATGATACGCGTTCTGGAGAATTGCGCGGAAGCTGCCCAGGCATACAAACCAACCCTAGCGAAATATTTGCAGAGTCCAAATCCTCAGATACAGATCAGCTGCGCGCGCACTTTGTGGGTGCTTGATCACGCCTATACCAATCAAGTGCGTCTGGTCGCTCAAAAGTCATTGGGTGAGTCTGACGCGGGGATTCGAGTAGAAGGGGCCAGCCTGCTGTGGCGCATAGATCATGACGCGAAGGCAGTTGTCCCAACATTGATTGCCTTGCTAAGCGATGAGCAGAAGGCATATGACTACCGCACGATAAGGTTTCTCGGAAACATTGGGCCACCAGCCAAAGAGGCTATTCCAGCAATTCAAGACTGGTTGAAAAGCGGGCGGATGCATGAGGCTTTCGAATCCAACGCAGCGGTTGTCGCAATTAAGAAAATTGAAGGTAAGCAATGATCAGTAGCGAGGTAAGGTTTACGTGATAAAACATAACCCCCATCCGCGAGGACGGGGATTATTGAAATGGCGGCAGTTTAGATACCTTAAACTTCGCGACGGGATACAATCTGGGCCAGACATCAGGCTTCCGCCTTGCCGGAAACGGTTTCATTTCTTAAATTCCGGCGTGCTCGACATCAAATTGATCCGCGATAAAACCGATTTTGTCCGCTCGCGCCTGGCCACGCGCGGCGCCGGCGACGAGGCGAAGATTGACGAATTGCTCAAACTCGACGAACAGCGCCGGAAAGCGCTGGCGGAGGTGGAGGCGTTGAAATCCCAGCGCAACCGCGCCAGCAAGGAGATCGGCGCGCTGATGGGTCAGAAGAAACTGGCCGAGGCCGAGGCCAAGAAGGCCGAGACGAAGGATTTGGGCGAAAAGATCGCCGCGCTCGACAAGCAGGCGGCGGAAGCCGAGGCGGCGCGCGACGCGCTGATGCTACAATTGCCGAATCTGCCGCATGATTCCGTGCCGCCGGGCAAGACGGCGGAGGATAATCCCGAGATCCGCGTTCACGGCGCGAAGGCGACCCACGCCTTCAAGCCGAAGTCGCACGTGGATTTGTGCGAATCGCTCAAGCTGGTGGATTTTGCCCGCGCGGCGAAGTTATCCGGCAGCGGTTTTCTGCTTTACACCAACTGGGGCGCGCGGCTGGAGCGGGCGTTGATCCAGTTTCTCCTCGACCTGCACATCACGCAGCATGATTACACGGAAGTCTCGCCGCCGTTCATGGTGGGCG